>JGI26248J51725_1000351_pt1 | contig 17385 bp, 16 predicted proteins | sample SaaInlV_120m_DNA_2_FD_51725 | JGI IMG/M metagenome (IMG submission 51725) | reverse complement strand
TTGTGTTTTTCTTAAGGCAAGTGTTTATGTCTAAAGCAAAAAAAGATTCGGCGTTATTCCATGGTGAAGTTGATGAGAGATTGTGTCTTAATTGTGGTTTCCCGAATCGCAAATCAGATAGACACTGCATGTACTGCAGAACTAGCTTGTTAGAGGGAGATGGTCTTGTTTCCTGGGTAAGAAAAACTTACTATATTCTTCGTTGGCGGTGGCAACTCAAGAAGCGACGTGAGCACAAGGGTGGTCTTTCAGGAGCGACCAACATCATCACTTTAAAACTTCTAGGGTATTTTATTGTTGGGTTTACGCTTAGCGTTTCGGGGTTTTATTTGTTTTCTGAGGCTTTAACTGACAGTTCATTTTCGAGTGGTCTCGTTGCCTGCTTATTTCTCTGCTACGGAATTTTGACCCTTAAATCAGTATTTGTAAAAAAAAATCTCCTTAAACCCCCCAAAGCTCACCTAAAATAATAATCCTTTGTAGGTCTAGCGTATCGATTCACTTTCAAAGAGTTTGATGTGCCTCCCCAGATGCTCATCTTTTGGCAACCCTTCCCCGCATCTAAATAATTACCCTTACTTGATTCTCGAATATGAATATTCTCGTTTATAATGAATGTATCTAAAATATTTAATGCTCTTATTGAAAGTTGCGTGGTCCTTTTATGGCACTTGAACAAAAACAATCATCTGATTTTAAGCGTGTAGTTCTCTTCGTCCGAGGAATGACCTGCTCTAGTTGTGCTTCTCGTATAGAAAAAACAATATCTGGTCTTCATGGGGTTATGCAGGCAAGGGTTAATTTTGGTACTGAACAGATGTTTGTCGATCTAGATCCAAATAAGATTTTTTTACCCAAAATTATACAATCTATAAAAAAAATAGGATTTGAGGTTTTAATAAGTCAGAAGACTCTCCCAATCAAGGGTCTTAATTGCGCCTCTTGTGTTGCACGCGTGGAGAATAAGTTAGGTGGATTTTATGGTGTTTTAGATGCTCAGGTTAATTTGGCTACGAATAGAGTTGCGATAGATTACATTTCATCGGTTTCCGAAGTATGTGAATTTCAGGATGCTTTGAGGGATATTGGATATACATTATTTTTAGGCGATGAGAACAATGATCAAGTAATTGATTTTGCAGAAGATCATAATTTTGATGAATCAACTCCTCTGTTTCAAAGGTTTGTTTTTAGTTTGTCAGTGGCTGTCCTTGTTTTTCTTAGTGGTATGGATTCGGTAAAAAATTTTCTTCATGAGAGTTATTTTATAGAGAACAACCTTTTATTACTTCTATTGGCTACACCCGTCCAGTTTTGGGGAGGGTGGATTTTTTACCGACGCGCTTGGGCAGGAGTAATGCACGGGTACTCTGATATGAATACACTTATTGTCATCGGCACATCAGCTGCTTACTTATACAGTCTAGGTGTAACGGTGTATCCAAATTTTTTTTTGGGTGACGGGCAAAAACCTTTAGTTTATTTTGACTCATCGGTAATGATTATTACACTAGTTTTGATGGGCCGATTACTTGAAGCAAAAGCAAAGACGAAAGCCTCTAATGCGATTCGTGAGTTGATTGGATTGAAACCTAAAACAGCAAGAGTAGAACGTGACAATGTAGAGATTGATATTCCTGTTGTTGAGGTGGTGCATGGTGAGGTCATAACCGTAAGGCCTGGTGAAAAGATTCCTGTTGATGGGGTTATCATGAGCGGCTCTTCATCCATCGATGAGTCTATGATTAGCGGAGAAAGTGTGCCGGTTGATAAAAAACCTGACGATCCTGTTATAGGAGGTTCTTTAAATAAAACTGGTGCATTTAAAATGCGAGCTACGCATTTAGGGAGGGATTCCGTTCTATCGAAGATAGTTCGCCTAGTTATAGAGGCCCAAGGATCAAAGGCACCCATACAGCGCCTAGTAGATAGAGTTTCCAGTATTTTTGTGCCATTTGTAATTGGAGTTGCTACCTTTTCTTTTTTTTGTTGGTGGATTTTTGGTGAATATATCAACCTTCCAACCTCTCCTTTTACATTTGCTCTTATGATCTTTATATCGATTATGGTTATTGCCTGTCCTTGTGCATTAGGCTTAGCTACACCAACCGCTATTATGGTTGGTACTGGGAGGGGGGCAGAATTAGGCGTGCTCGTTAAAGGGGGGGATATTCTTGAAAAGGTCGGAAAATTAGATGTGATATTTTTTGATAAAACAGGGACTCTCACACAGGGTACTCCCGAAGTGATTGACGTGATTGAAAATCCTGGAGCAGGAATATCCAAAGAAAATCTATTGGTATATGTTGCTTCACTTGAAAAACAATCGGAACATCCATTGGCAGAGGCCGTTGTTAGGGAGGCTAAAAAAAATAATTTAAATCTTTTGGAAGTTCAAAACTTTAAAGCTTTACCCGGCTTTGGGGTCATGGCTTTATTAGGACAGCAACAAATGATTTTAGGGAATATGGGTCTGATGTTAAACAATGGAATTGATGTTGGATGCTGGGTCGATCGTCTAGAAAAGCTTTCGCGTCAAGGGAAAACACTCATGGTATTAGCGGTTTCTAAAAAAATAGTAGGTGTAATAACGACATCAGATGTTATTAGACCTCATGCAAAAGATACAGTTGATCGATTGAAAGGTCTTGGGTTAGACATTGGAATCCTTACAGGTGACAATCGATATGTGGCAGAGGTCATAGCAAAGGAATTGAATATTAAAACTGTTTTATCTGAGGTGCTTCCTGGAAGTAAGTCTAACGAGATAAAAAAAATGCAGGCCAAAGGCCTTACCGTTGCAATGGTAGGAGATGGGATCAATGATGCTCCTGCGCTTGCTCAGGCTGATCTTGGAATTGCTGTTGGTTCAGGTGCAGATGTGGCTATAGAAGCGTCTGATATAACCCTTATGTCAAATGATCTAAGAGCAGTAGTTGATGCTATCGAATTGAGTAATAAAACTATGGCAAAGGTTAAGCAAAATTTATTTTGGGCCTTTTTTTATAATTGTTTGGGTATTCCAATTGCTGCAGGGGTACTGTATCCAACATTTGGGATTTTATTAAGCCCAGTATATGCAGCCCTTGCAATGACCCTTAGCTCAGTTTCTGTGATCAGCAATTCTTTATTGCTAAAAAAATTTACTCCCAAGGCTAGGATTTTATAGTAAAGGCCATTCCTTTAATTAAAAAACTCTAAATACATTCATTTAATAAGTTATTGGTCGAACCCAGAAACAAGGATTGCTCTATTATAAGATGCCATCATGTCGCCGCGGGTCAGCATTCCAATTACTTTTAATTTGTCTTCACTTCTGACTACGGGTAGTTGGTCTACGTCTAATTTAGAAAATATTTCCATTGCTTCATTTAAATTTTGTTGTGGGGTGAGGGAGTATACTTTTGTGTTGGCGAGTTCGCCTGCTACAAGAAGGTCTCCTAATTGCTCCTCAAATATCACCTCGCGAATGTCTGAGAAGGAAAGAATTCCAGTCATGTCACCCTTATTGTCGATGACAGGAAAATAAAAATTCTTTGAATATGAAATGGTTTCAAGAATTTTTCGAAAAGGCATTTCTTGAGCAATGGTTGTGATATCAGTACTCATTACATCTTGAACTTTTATAGAGTTCATTATGGATGCTTCTCGGCCGTGACGTATGTTAATCCCTTTATTTAGTAAATATTGTACATAAATGGATTGTTTGGTAAACCTCTGATAGGTATATGACGCTGCTATGCATGTGGCCATGATTGGGAGAATTAAAGTGTAATCATTTGTTAATTCAAAGAGCATGAGAATGTTGGTCAGGGGTGCTTGCATAACAGCTCCAGCAACAGCTCCCATCCCTACGACTGAGTAGGTTCCAGCCGAAGCCGATAGGGTCGGAAAAATAAAGTGTATGCTTGAGCCAAAGGCAGTGCCCAACATTGCACCTATAAAAAGAGAGGGCGCAAATATACCGCCCATACCCCCGGATCCAAGCGTAATAGATGTGCACATTATTTTCATAAAAACTAAAAGAAAGGCTAATCCCCAAAACATTTGACCTGTTAAAGCTTGTTCCATTACGTCGTAACCGTTGCCGAGAATCTGGGGCATGAAAATTGAAATCATGCCAACTATTAGCCCCCCAATTGCTGGTTTATAGAGACCGGGTATGGTGATTTTTTCTTCAAATATTTGCTGAACATAAAAATATATAAAGGTGAATAACCGAGCAACTATCCCACACAGAATTCCAAGGATTAAATAGAAAATAATTTCTGCTGGATGTACAAGTTCGTGTACCGGGACATTAAATGTAACCTCGTTTCCTTCTAAGGCTCGCCCAGTTACTGTTCCGATTACTGAAGCGATGATAATAGGGCTGAATGTATGTATGGCAAAATCGCCAAGAATAATTTCAAGGGAAAATAATACGCCAGCCAATGGGGCATTAAATGAAGCCGCTATCCCGGCTGCCGCTCCACATCCAACTAGAACGCGCATTCTATCTGTAGATAAGTGAAGAAGTTGACCGATTGTTGAACCAACTGCAGCTCCAATCTGGACTGTTGGGCCTTCTCTTCCAGCAGAACCACCTGATCCAATAGTGATCGATGAGGTGACAGCACAGGAGGCGATGGTGCGCTTTCTCACTTTACCGTCATTTAAAGCGACGGCGTACATGACTTTATGTACCCCATTTTCTTTTACCGCATTAGGAAAATATTTGCAGATGAGACCAATGAAAAACCCACCGACCATTGGCATTAATGGTAATAAGAAAGGATAGGTTTGAGGTGGTATTCCCGCTAGGGAAAACCCTTCGATAGAAAAAATCGATTCAAAGAATTCTATCATCCAACGGAAAAAAGTTGACGCAAAGCCAGCCAAAAACCCAAGTAAAGCAGCAAGGATCAACATGTTTTGATCAAACATCAAAACATTTCGAAATTTATCTCTGATCTGGTCGGTTATTGTGGTCATGACATTGTTTGTTCGCAACCGCTTAAATGAAAGCCGCATTATATGTCATGAGAATCTTAATGGCTAGGTTTTCAATTATATTGTGACTCTAATAAAATGATATAGCTTCAAACTAATTTCTTATGTTATTCTCAACTCGTTGTATTTTTTTCTCAATAGCCTTAACAGTTTATCAAATTGAAAGCTTGTTTTATTTTTTAGGAGATCCTTGTGGCTATAATTGCCCCTTCTATACTGTCAGCAGATTTCAGTAGACTTGGCGAAGAAATTAAAGCTGTTGAAGATGCTGGTGCTGATTGGATTCATGTTGATGTGATGGATGGGCACTTTGTCCCCAATATTACCATTGGACCACCTGTAATTGAGTCGATTAGAAAAGTTACAGATCTCCCACTTGATGTCCACCTGATGATCGAGAACGCAGATTGTTACATAAAATCGTTTGTTGAGGCAGGAGCAGATATTATAAGCGTCCAAGTTGAAGCATGTAGACATCTCAATAGAACAATTCAGATTATTAAGGAACAGAAAGTTCGTGCCGGGGCTGTTCTGAATCCAGCAACCCCTTTGTCAAGTTTGGAAGAAATTCTACACGAACTCGATATGGTACTTCTAATGACGGTGAACCCAGGGTTTGGTGGGCAGTCTTTCATTCCTTCGATGCTAGGTAAGATATCTAACTTGAAAGATGTTATGAGTAACTATGAAGATGAGATTGAGTTGCAAGTAGACGGTGGAGTAAAACCTGAGAACGCAGGCGAGATAAAAGAATCAGGAGCCAGTGTCCTTGTTGCAGGGTCGGCTATTTTTAATAGTAAGGATTATAAAAAGGCGATCAAAAACTTGCGAGAAGCATGATACCGGTAACCCCTCTCCACAAATTAGGGAGAGAGGTGTAGAAATCGCACCAGTATAAAAAGGAAATGAAAGTAGATCTCTTCTAGATTTCTATCAACTGTTGATTAGAATTTTTTTCACTTCCTTTTTTGCTTCGGGAGTTTTGGGCATTTTAACTTTTAAAACCCCATTAGAGAAAGAAGCGCCTATTTTATTTTCATTAATTGTTGCAGGAACTTCAAAACTCCTTTGGAATACTCCGTAGGACCGCTCTCTACTATAAAACTCACCTTGTTTATCTTCTGTGTCAGTCTTTTTCTCACCCTTGATGGTGAGAATTCCGTCATCTAATGTGATGTTAACATTTTTCTCATCGATTCCAGGTAGATCAGCGGTTATTAGAAAATCCTCTTTGGTTTCTGCAATATCAACCTTAGGAAATCGATCCTGTTTTAACGGACGGAAGTCAATAAAGCTGTTCTCAAAAAAATCTGGGTTCAATGGGTTTAAGAACTCGTTCATATCCTTACCGATTGTGAAGAAAGGATAGTCGGTATTGTAATGATCAGGTTTGTTGTAAGAATTAGGTTTTATTGGAAATAAGTTTTTATACGTCATGATAATTGTCTCCTTTTTAAAGTTACCTCGCTTCATTTTTGTGTTCGCAACAAAAAATCCAAGCCGAGGTGTGCGTTAAAAATATTAACTTTGGACTAAGCTACGGGAGACCGGTCTGCCGCTTTCTATTTACTATATGTAATCTAAAACCGAAATAGTCAAGGTTGCAAAGGTAAAATTTTTAATGAATAGTAAGTTTTTAGTTTAAATAAAGTGTGAGATTGAAAGGAAGTAACAGGATACGGGGGTGCATCGAAGTGTTGAAAACCCCCTTTCCAAGGTCTGGAAAGAGGGTTTCGCATAAATTAAGAAACTTTAGTTGCGCTGTTTATTTATTAACCTCAATTGTTTTGTCTACCTTCGGTCTCCCATTATACGGAGGAGCATGAGAAATAGATTGATGAAATCAAGATATAGAGTCAGGGCTCCTCTAATTGCCTCTTTGGTATCTTCGTCTGTTCCTTCATTACCGAGAATATTCATTTCTTTAATTTTCTGTGTGTCATATGCGGTTAACCCTACAAAAATAAGAACACCAGCATAGGTTATGATCCAATGCATCATTGGGCTTTGTAGAAAGATGTTCACGAGAGATGCAATNATTATCCCGATTAGTCCCATAAATAGAAAGCTACCCCAAGAGGTAAGATCTTTTTTCGTNGTATAACCATAAAAACTCATTGCACCAAAAGTTCCGGCAGTCACTAGAAAAGTTGATGTGATCGAGGCGGCTGTNTAAACNACAAACAAGGTAGAAAAAGTTATTCCAGTAAGCCCGGCATACAACAAAAAGACACCAGTAGCCTGACTTACGCTCATAGCCATTACTCTGGTGGCTAACCAGAAAACTAATCCGATCTGAGCGATTATCAATACGATCGGCATGACGGGGTTACCCATCAAGATATTAAAGATCGCTGGGGTATTGGCAACGTAGAATGCCATTACGCCGGTAATACCTAGCCCGGCTCCCATCCAATTATAAACGCGAACCATGAAGCGTTGTTGCTCTGCGGCAACTGAATCAAGGCTGGTAGTTCTTATTTGATTTTCTTGCATTTTTATTTCCTTCAATTGACGATTAATGGTTTTAGTAAAACTGATCTAGTAGGCATAGAGATCAGGTTAACTATATCATCTCAGCTATATAAAAAATAGTATTGGCTGTTCTGTTTGTCAAGTACAAGAGTGTTTTAATTCATTAAATTTTTTTTAATGAATTTAATAAATTTCGGTGAACTATATTCGCCTAATTCTAAAATTAAAACGGCGTTGTGTGATTAACAATCATTTTATTTATTTCTTTGAGAAGGCGTTTTTCGAGTGTACTTCACTATCAAACATAATAGGGCAGCAAATATCATCCATTGAAACCTTTCTTCCCATACACGCTTTCGTTCAGTTTTAATTTCTTTGTTCTCGACTTTGTGTTTGATGTTCTCCAGATATAATTTTTGCAGGTCCATATCACCTATTATTGAACGTACATAGGCACCCCCTGTTAGTAATGCCATTTGTTGAAGGGTTTGTTCGTCAAGTTTAGTTAATATTACCTCTCCATCTTTATCTTTTTTGAATCCGGTAACTCCTGGTTCAGAGCTCGGGATAGGTGCACCAATTCTATGGCCTATCCCTATTGCAAAAATTTTAGTTTCGTGTTCCTTGGCCCATTCTGCAGATTGTATGGCATCACCTGTCTGGTCTTCACCATCTGTTATTAGAATTATAGCGCGGGACCTTGTGTCCTGTTGGTTAAATGACTTGACTGAGGTTCGGATTGCATGGCTTATTGCCGTCCCCTGTACAGGAATGAGTTTTGTGTCAATAGCATTTAAGAAAATTCGAGCAGCAGAATAATCCAAAGTAAGAGGGCATTGCAGGTATGACGTTCCAGCAAAAGCAACTAGGCCAATTCTATCTCCTTCAAGCATATTTAATAAATCCGCTATCTTGTGTTTTGCTCTTGCTAGTCTATTAGGCTTTATGTCTTGCGCTAACATACTACTGGAAACATCTAGTGCGATGATGATATCCACACCCTTTTGCTCTAGATCTTTCCAGTAATAACCCCAGCGTGGTTGAGAAAGCGCCAGAATAAGAAAAAACACCGCAGATATGGTTAGTACATTATCGATTTTAACCCGTTTCAAGGCTAGAGGGTCAAGTAGCCGAGAAACAAGTGATTTTCCTAAGAAAACTTCAATCAGCAGTTTCTTTTTTTTGTATGACCACAAAAAAAAGACTATAAGCGGAATCATCAACCAAAGTAAGTTTAGATAGTCTTGGTTGCCAAAGCGCATTAAGGGAGTCTCCTTAAAAAAGAATTTGAAAAAATAATTTCAGTGAGGAACAAAATAAGTCCGGGGATAAGGAAATAATGAAACAATTCTTTGTATTCAGAGTGGTCAAGACTTTTTATTTCTGACTTTTCTAATAGATCAATTTGTCTGTAAATTTCTTTTAGTGACTTTAAGTCGGTGGCGCGGAAATATTTTGCATCCGTCATTTCAGAGATTTTATTGAGCACCCCTTCGTCGATATCCACATCCTGATAGATAAGTCGTTTCCCAAAAATTGAATCTACTAGAAATGGTGCCTTTCCACGTTTGCCGACTCCAATAGTATAGATTTTGATGCCCAGAGCTTTAGCAATTTCAGCAGCCTGCAGGGGTGGAATTGTACCTGAGTTATTACGTCCATCAGTTAAGAGAATAATGATTTTGGATTTAGATTTTAGGTCCTTCAATCGTCTAGCTGAGATGCCAATTGCGGACCCGATCGCAGTGGCGTCACCAGCCATTCCAATTTTAAGTTTATCGAGGAATGCAAGTAGAATGCTCTGGTCTAATGTGAGGGGACATTGCGTGAACGCATTAGCTCCAAAGACGACCATCCCTATTCGGTCCATTTTTCGATGCTTGACGAACTCTGCAACTACATCTTTTACCACTGAAAGTCTTGTGACTTGGGTTTCGTTTTTTTTGAAGTCAAGCGCCTGCATACTACCTGATGTGTCTATCGCAAGAACGATGTCCACGCCTTGTGAGAGAATCTCGGTTCTTTTGCGTCCCTCCTGTGGGCGGGCGAAGGCAATAATGAAAAGAGTAATAGCAATGAACTTAAGAGCAGTTGATGCTATTGCTTTGATTTTTGAACGGTGTTGACTTAGNGCTTTTAATGATGCAAGTGATGAGTAGTTAATAGCACTTGCTATTGTTCTTTCCCGTAATATCAAGACAGGAACTAGCAATAAGGTTAAAAGGAGCCAAGGATCTTCGAATCTTAAAAAGGTCATACGGGTTTAAATCAATTGGGATAAAGCCCTAGGTTTAAATTTTCTTGGGTTGATTTTATGAAAGTACGAACTGACTCTACCTCATCTGCTCCTGGTAAAGCCTGTGCTTTTGCAAACTTTATCAGGTCTGATTTTTTCAAAATTCGATTTGCTTCAGTTCGTGAAGCAAGTTCAATTTTTTCTTGATTTTTGAAATGCTCAGTTATCTCTTCAGTTGTCCAGTCGAGTGCTGGGAAAAGATATCTTTTTCCAAGATAGCGGCGAAGGATTTCAGAAAGTTCGAAAAAATGTTCTCTCGCATTTCCACGTTCAAGAAGCCCTTTGTTTTTCAATGTATCTAATTCACGCAAGGCTGTTTCGTGAGTCGATAAAACTGGTGCCTCTTTAGTAGAGTTTNGGTGTTTTGTCTTTCTGTATTTCCATAGAAGGTACAAAACAATTGTTATCAGAATTNTGTTTAGTCCCCAAAAAAACCACGGTACCCAATTGCTGTCTACTTCAACAATATCTTTGATATCTTTTATGTCGGTTGGTTCTCCCTGAAGTCGCAATACTGAGGCCACTTCAATTGTGATTTTTTGGGAAAGTATTTCGCCAGGAATGTACTTATCAGTATTCTTCTCTTTGATTTTGAAGGCAACTCGGATTGGAGAGATGTCGTACGTGCCGACTTGGTCTGCAAGGAGTTTTGCAGAGTATTTTTGTTCAACTAACGCTTCATCAGTTTTTCTTGGTTTGATTGTTATACGTTCAACTATATTAAATTCACTGATTGCATCAAAGTCCGGAGTGGTTGGTATTACATCCAACTCATGTGTCAGGGTAATCGTGTAGGTAATGATATCACCTGTTGTGACTATTGGTTTGTCTATTTCGGTGTTGATGGTGATCGGTGAATCAGCCCAACCGGTGGTCGAATAGAGAAAAAATAAACTAATAAATATCGATGTAACCCCAGCGATTTTCACTTTGCGTTGAGATTGTTTGGCTCTAATGAATTTATTTTTGCTAAACATGTGTCAATATTTTTTTTCAGTTCATCAGCATGGTGGTATGTTGTCTCTTCCTCTTCAGCTTGAAATAGCCAGATTAGTCCTTCCTGACAGTTACTTAATTCCATATATATTTGGCCTATTGTGTGAGCAACCATTGCTCGGGAAGCAGTATTAATTTTTGTTTTTTCTAAGTATTTTATGTATTGATCAATCGCCTGCTCATGAAGTCCTTTGCTTTTAAGCTTGTCCCCAACGTTTCGTAAATATTGATAGGTGTCCGGTTTGTTTTCTGATGAGTTTACTGAAAAAGCAATTTTTATAAACAGAGCTCCCATTGCAGCCAACGTTACTAGCGTTAAAATTATAATGGGTATCTTGATTTTGTAGCTTATTCCGTTTTTTGTGGGATCATCTTCCATTTTCAATGCCTTTTTTCACGTATTTTGAAATATCTTATAATGGGTTCGACTAATGATCCATCAGTATCAATTTCTATTGTATCAACACCTATTGAGCGAAATAGTTTTTTAAACTTATTCCGCTTTTCCTGCTCATAGGTGGTGAGAAGTTTGGTCATCTCCCTGTTGTCTGTGTCGATCAGCAGAGTTTCGCCTGTCTCACTATCTCGAAGGTTAATTAGTCCTACTTTTGGGAGGTCTCTTTCTCTTGGATCAGATATGGATATTGCAACTAGGTCGTGTTTTTGTCTAGCAAGTTTTACATTAGTTTCGTAGTTCGTTGCTTGAAAATCTGAGATAAGAAAGGCAATGCATTTTCGTTTTTGAATTTTTAATAGGTATTCAAGTGGAATGTTGAGGTCAGTAAGTCTTCCTTCCGGTTGGTAGTTCAAAATTGTGCGAATGATGTTCCAGACGTGTGCTTTTCCTTTTTTTGGTGGTATGTAATGTTCTATTTTATTTGAAAATACAATGAGGCCTATTTTGTCGTTATTGCGTATTGCAGCGAATGCCAATATGGAGGCCACCTCTGCTGAGATTTCGTTTTTTAATTTTCCGTTGGAACCAAACTCGCCAGATGAACTAACATCCACCATCAGCATTACATTGAGTTCTCGTTCCTCTATATATTCTTTTATAAAAGGTTGGTCCATGCGTGCCGTTACATTCCAGTCTATGAGNCTTACGTCGTCCCCNGGTGNATATTCGCGTACGGCATTAAACTCCATTCCGCGACCCTTNAATGCCGAAACATATTCACCTGCCATTAATTCTGTCACCAGATGGCTAGTTTTGATTTGTATAGCTCTGATTTTTTGCATGAGTTCGATGGAGATGTCCTCCTTCTGAGCAGGGAGAGGAGAGGCTTTGAATCCCTCTATGACTTTTGACAAAAAACTCATAATAACTTTTTACAAGATGAANAAATTAGTAACTCTAGGATTTGTTAGGTTGATCAAGACTCGAAGAAAACNGAAGTCTANCCACAAAAAAGCTCAAGGGACTTCTACNGTATCAAATATTTGCTGAAGTATATCGTCAGTGGANATNTTTTCAGCTTCTGCTTCGTAAGTGAGGATAACCCGATGNCTTAACACGTCAAATCCNATCGATTTAATGTCTTGGGGAACTACAAATCCTCTACCTTGCATAAACGCATAGGCTCTGGATAGGTGATGCAGGAAAATAGAAGCGCGAGGAGATGCTCCATACTGAATTAGGTTGGCAAGTTTNGGTAAATTTTGGGTTGCCGGGTTTCGAGTTGCTGCTACCAAGTTAAGAATATAATCTTCCAAGTTACTATCTATATAAATAGAATTTATTGCCTCTTGAGCTTTGAGTAAAACTTCTGGGTCTATTATTTTTTGAACTTCCTCATGTCCATTGTTNGAAGTCATTCGCTTCATGATTGTTCTTTCTTCTTCCTTGCTGGGATAATCAATTTTCAGTTTAACCATAAACCTGTCAACTTGTGCTTCTGGGAGCGGATAAGTACCTTCCTGTTCAATGGGGTTTTGGGTTGCGATGACCATAAAAGGATAAGATAGAGGGAATGTTTCTCCACCAATAGTAATTTGTCTCTCCTGCATTGCTTCTAGTAATGCACTTTGCACCTTCGCTGGCGCTCGATTTATTTCATCCGCCAATATGATATTAGCGAAAAGAGGTCCTTTTTTTATGGTGAACTCACCTGTTTTTGGTTGAAAGATTTGAGTCCCAAGTAGATCGGCAGGTAAAAGGTCTGGCGTGAACTGAATTCGTTTAAACTGGGCTTGAATGGTTTGGGCTAGAGTGTTTACAGAAGTAGTTTTGGCTAAACCAGGAACACCTTCTAATAAAATATGCTCACCGGTTATTAGAGACAGAATCAATCGCTCCGTAAGGTAGTCTTGTCCAACTATTATTTTTTTTATTTCTTTGTTGAGAAGAGGAATAAATTCTCCAGCTTTTCGGACTCGTTGTGTGATTTCTTCTATAGACTGTGGCATTTTGATGAAATTATTGATGAGTTAAAAAATGTTTAGCAAGTTATATTGATTATGATTAGCTTTAATATAAGGGATTATTTCAACTAAACAAATATTAAAAAAAATTAATTTAATTTTGAGTTTTAGACAAATACAAGATTTAACATTACCTGGAAGAAATTTAGACTTTACAATCTAGGTAAGATCAATAGAATGTCCAACTTATTGTGGAGTTCTATAAGCATGGTGCTTAAATAATATTAAAGGTACGAAATGTCTGAAAAAACACAAGAAGGACTGGACAATTTAATAATTGAGGGACTTAACGCTGAAAAAGGTGAACTCGATCTTCGAGAACGGGAACTTGATGATGACGATATAAAATTAATTGTAAATTCAGATAAAATTAAAGGTGTTACTGCATTATTTTTAGAATATAACGAAATTGGTGATGAAGGTTTGCAGGCCATTCTGGGTTCTGAAAAATTTAAACATCTAACCGCTTTGAATATGTTTAAAAATCAGGTTTCAGATGACGGGGTCAAGGAGATGGCTAAGTCAAAAACGCTACTCAATCTTTCAGAGCTTGTTATGAGTGACAATAAGATTGGCGTGGAAGGTGCTAGAGCACTTTCAGAGTCTAAAACTTTAGCTAATCTAGTTTCTTTATGGGTTGGTGATCAACTAGGTGATGAAGGTGTAAAGTTGTTGGTAGAGTCGAAATATCTAACTCGACTAAACCTTCTAACTCTTTATAGAAATAATATTGGTGATTCAGGTGCGGTAGCGATTGCAGATTCTAAGAACCTGTCAAAATTGACTGAACTTAATTTAAACTGGAATTATATTGAAGCTGAGGGGATTGAAGCTATCGCTAACTCCAAAACTCTTACGCAGTTAGAAACACTGACCTTGACCTATAACCCTATTGGAGTCGAAGGGATTCAATTAATAGCAAATTCAGGGAATTTTAAAAAACTAAAACTTCTTGACCTTTATGAAACTTCATTAGGTAGTGAGGGTGGACGAATTTTAGCAGAATCGAAAAATCTTTCTAACTTGCAAACTTTGATTCTAATTCACAATGATATTAATGAAGAGACTCAGGAGTTGATTAAAAACTCTAAAAATCTTCCTAATCTAACTAAGGTAGTATTTCTTCCTCCCAAAAAGGTCGAAGATTAAAACTTAAACTGTCGCCCTAATTTTTGATTTTCAACTTTGTGGCCTCGGATTGATTGCGGTATCTAAGCGTGTTTTTTTTCTATTTAATAAGGGGACCTCAAGGTTTTGAGGGCCCCTTTTTTATTTGCATGTTTTCTATTGACTACGCTTGATGTTAGAATCAAAAACTCTTATTTATTAATAATTTAAAGGTAAATAAAAATAAATGTTTATTGGAAGTCATCCTGACCTATTAGATTTATGGCCTTTTCGAGAGGACAGCATTTATGTTGTCGGGAAGGATGGTATCCCTCAGCATTACGACGGTACGGAATGGCTACCAGTTCATACGGAAAATGCAAACCCTCTCATGGGGATATGGGCATCAGATGAAAACAATATTTACGCAGTAGGTGTTGGAGGTGTGGTGCTTCACTATCAGGGTACGAAGTGGAATCAGATTGATACAGGTAGTTACGACTCTTTGAATGCTGCTTATGGTTACGATAGCAACAACGTGTTTATTTATGGAGTAGGGGGCCGTCTTTTGTTTTGGGGGGGGGATCAGTGGCATTACCGAGAACCTAACACCATTCACGATCTTTTTTGTATGTGGGGAACAGATATCAATAATATTCATGCGGTGGGTGGAGAAGGAACGTATCGTTTTCACAACGGCAAGGAATTCCAGCGGAAAGATGAGTTGACTAGTGAGGAAGTTTCTCTGTATGGGGTTTGGGGTTCCGCTATTGATAATGTTTACATCGTAGGTTCACATGGAACCATTCTTCACTTTGATGGGAATGAGGAAGGTGAGTGGGTACCAATGGAATCTGGGACAGAAGAATACCTACTAAGTATATGGGGTTCATCGGCTAATAATATTTTTGCTGTGGGAGATAATGCAACTATTCTTCACTATGATGGAAAGTCTTGGCGCGCCATGGATACAGAAACTGATAAGTATTTAACCAAAGTACGTGGACTTCGTTCTGATTGTATATACGCGGTAGGTGACGATGGTCTGGTTATTCGCTTCGATGGAAAAAAATGGAATGATATGTCGTTAGGAGAAGGTGCTTAAATGTCAGATTTAACAGAAAATCATTTGCTTTCAATTTTTGGATTTGGTGCGGACAGTATTTTTGTAGGTGGGGCTGAGGGAACCATGCTCCACTATGATGGCGTGAAGTGGGAACCAATGGATCTTAACGGACGTTGGGCGATAAAAAATATATGGGGTGCTGCTCCCGACAATCTGTTTGCGGTGGCGACAGACGGAAGAATTCTCCATTATGATGGTAAGAAATGGTCTGTAGAAGAAACAGAAAAATTACCACCTATGACCGGAGTTTTTGGTTTGTCAGAAACAGAAATATATGCGTGTGCACGTCTTGGTCGAATTCTTCGTTATGATGGCACTGAATGGAAATTCTTAAACACAGGAACCGATGTTGATATTACTCGGTTGTGGGGATGTGCTGAAAGCGGAATGTATGCAGTTGGATTTGATGGGCTTATTTTGAAACAGGAAGGCGATAAATGGAGACGCTTAACTATTAACTCAAATCATGAGTTTTATGGTTTTTGCGGGTTTGGTCCCGATGAGATGTATATATGTGGATCTGATGGAATTATTTACAAATTTAACGGGAATGTGGTAACTGAAATGCCAACCCGAACGCAGGATTTTTTTCTTGATGTGTGGGGGCCTTCAAAAGAAATGGTTTTTGCCGTCGGTGATCTTGGGATGNTTATGTTTAATGATGGGGAACAGTGGANCCGTATTGANTCTGGGACAGAAGAATATCTAACAGCCATTTGGGGTAGTTCTGACGAAGATATTTATGCCGTTGGTGATAATGGACTTATCCTNCGCTGGGACGGTGAAAATTGGTTAGCCTGCGGTTAGAAACAGGTTCCGCTTTATGCCCAGGTTTATACCAGTAAAATTATTGTCACTTCTTACATAGTGGAAGTTAATACCAATTATCTTAATTGCTGAAATAAATGCATTTTTAATTACTTAGTAAACTGCCTAAGGGCGTAAATCATTTCCATCATATTATGTTAAAACCTACCCTCAAAGAATTCAAAGAAAAGTCAAAGCAGGGCAACTTAATTCCCGTGTACAAGGAGGTCTTGGCTGACTTAGATACACCTGTTTCTGCCTATATGAAAATGTGTGGTGGAGAGTACTCTTTTTTGCTTGAAAGTGTTGAGGGTGGTGAAAAATGGGCCCGGTACTGTTTTCTCGGGTTTGACCCTTCAATTATCATTAGTATCAAGGGGAATGAGGTTGTTGTCGAAAAAAATGGTCAAGCAAAATCAATTTTAATTACACAGGGAAACCCACTTGTTGGCCTTAAAGATATTCTGGCCCGTTACCAGCCTGTTGATGTGGAAGGCTTGCCTCGATTTTCTGGAGGTGCAGTTGGTTTTGTTAGTTACGATATGGTTCGTTCTTTTGAGGATTTGCCCGAAGATACTGTGGATGACCTGCAAGTACCCGATGCTAGATTTGTAATCACAGATACTTTATTGATATTTGATAATGTTGCTCAAACAATAAAAATTGTTTCCAATGCTCATGTTGACAACGAAAATATTGAAGAATCGTACAATCAAGCGGTAAAAAATATTGATGCGATTGAAAAAAAACTAAGAACGAGCCTTCCTGTTGATGTTAATAATAAAAAGTCACCGAAAATAGATAGTTTAAACTGCATAGAATCTAACTTTAAAAAAGAACATTTCATAAATTCTGTGCAGAAAATTAAGAATTATATTCTTGAGGGAGATGTCATTCAGGTTGTTTTGGCGCAGAGATTGAAATTTAATATCAGTAAAGATCCGTTTACAATTTACCGAGCATTAAGGTCTATTAACCCTTCTCCTTATATGTATTATTTGAAGTTTGGTGACCTTGAAATTGTTGGTTCTTCTCCAGAAATATTAGTTCGTCTGGAGGGTGAGAAGATTGAAGTTCGGCCAATCGCCGGGACTCGTAAGCGAGGTCAATCAGAAGAGGAAGATCAAGCCTTAGAAAACGATCTCCTTAATGATGAAAAGGAATT
>JGI26248J51725_1000347_pt1 | contig 17475 bp, 14 predicted proteins | sample SaaInlV_120m_DNA_2_FD_51725 | JGI IMG/M metagenome (IMG submission 51725) | reverse complement strand
ACTTCCATTTAGAGCATCATGGAGAACATCAGAAGGGTTTCTAAATTTATCCTCGAAATCTGATAGTTGGACGGCACTCATCGTGATTATTAATCAAAAAAAGTATCTATTGCAGCATTTAGAGTATCAACAATATCTAAGTCATCAGTAATTGGATTAACCATAGCAATTTTGCAAGCAGACTTTTCACTTACTTTATCAGCAATAAGTTGTCCAGCATAAACGCATAATCTGGTTGATATACCTTCATCAAGNCCATGACCAACAAGATTTCTAGCTCTTTGTGCAATTTGAACCAACTTAAGCGCTATTTCCTCACTTACGCCAGACTCTTTCGCAATAATATGCGCCTCAGTTTTTTCATCTGGATATTGAAAATTAAAGCCACAAAATCTTTGTTTAGTTGACTGCTTAAGGTCTTTCATTAGATTTTGATAACCAGGGTTGTAGGAAATAACCAACTGGAAATCAGGATGTGCGTCAATTAGTTCTCCCTTCTTATCAAGCGGCAGTGTTCGGCGATAATCGGTTAATGGGTGAATAACAACTGTTGTATCTTGCCTCGCTTCTACCACCTCATCCAAATAACAAATACCACCATATCGGGCTGCCATTGCCAAAGGGCCATCTTGCCATATCGTACCCTCTTTATCTAATAAAAAACGGCCAACTAGATCACTTGCAGACATATCCTCATTGCAAGCAACTGTGATTAATGGCTTATCCAATTTATAGGCCATGTATTCAACAAATCTAGATTTACCACAGCCAGTGGGTCCTTTTAACATTACTGGCATACGATTTGTATAAGCAGCAGTGTACATTTCAATTTCATCATCCTGTGGCTGATAAAAAGGTTCTTTAGTTATTTTGTATTGATCTAATTCATTCATTTTTTAGTCCTTTTGAAAAAAAACCCCTGCACTTAGACAGGGGTTTATCCAATCAAGCTAACTTAATTTTACTTGATTATTTAAAACCTTTGCCTCTGTAAATAACCATTGATGCCCCTTGAGACTGCGCATAGTTATCATAACCAATTAAGCGAACATGATTCTCTGGATTGGCATCGTGACAGGCTTTACACTCTGCAAGAATGGTATCAACATCAGTCTCTCCAAATAAAGGAAGTTTCCACATATACCAGTAGTTTCCCATTGCATTTTCTACTTCTGTATGCTCTACTCCAGGATTATAACCTTGATCAACAATGTATTGAACTTGCTCACGAATTTGCTTGTCAGTCATTGCTGGTAAGTACGAAAATGTCTCAAATTTTCTACTCGCATTATCACTTAAACGTGAAGGATAGTCTTGAACTTTACTCATAATAGTTTCCTTATATATATTTTGTATTTAAAAGAGATAGATTACTTATGCTGAATGTCTAGCTTATCAACAGTATCAAACTCAAATTTAATTTCTTTCCATGTTTCCATTGCAACCTTGAGTTCAGGCGAATGTTTGGCCGCATTTGTAAGAATATCTTTAGACTCCTTCTCTAACTCTCTTCCAGCGTTTCGAGCCTCAACACATGCCTCAACAGCAACACGGTTTGCAGCAGCACCAGCTGCATTTCCCCATGGATGTCCTAGTGTTCCACCACCAAACTGAAGAACTGAATCATCGCCAAAGATATTTACAAGTGCTGGCATGTGCCATACATGTATACCACCAGATGCAACTGGCAACATTCCTGGCATTGAACCAAAATCTTGATCAAAGAAAATACCTCTAGAGCGATCCTCTTTAATGAAGCTATCACGCATACAATCAATCCAGCCTAGAGTTGATTCGCGATCGCCTTCAAGTTTTCCTACTACAGTTCCAGAATGCATATGATCACCACCAGAAAGACGTAAACACTTAGCTAACACTCTAAAATGGATACCATGATTAGGGTTTCTGTCTACAACTGCATGCATTGCTCTATGAATATGAAGCAATAAGCCATTATCTCTACACCAGTTAGCAAGTCCAGTATTTGCAGTAAATCCAGCTGTAAAGAAATCATGCATAATAATTGGAGTACCAAGCTCTTTTGCGTACTCTGCACGCTTATACATTTCTTCAGGAGTTGGAGCCGTTACATTTAAATAGTGGCCTTTACGCTCACCAGTTTCTTTTTCCGCCCTTTCAATTGCGTCCTGAACAAAACCAAAACGATCTCTCCAGCGCATAAAAGGTTGTGAATTAACATTTTCGTCATCTTTTGTAAAGTCTAGACCGCCACGCAAACCTTCATAGCAAGCACGGCCATAATTTTTAGCTGANAAGCCCAACTTAGGTTTAATAGTACAACCTAGCATTGGCCTTCCATATTTATTCATTTTATCTCTTTCAACTTGTATACCGTTTGGCGGCCCTCCACAAGTCATAACGTATGCTATAGGAAAGCGAATGTCTTCAAGTCTAAGTGCTCTTAAAGCCTTAAAGCCAAATACATTTCCAACTAAAGAGGTTAATACATTTACAATTGACCCCTCTTCAAATAAATCTATTGGGTAAGCAATGAAGGCATAGATTGCATCATCAGACCCTGGAACGTCCTCAATTCTATAGGCACGACCTTTATAGTGATCAAGATCCGTTAACAAATCTGTCCAAACCGTTGTCCAAGTTCCCGTTGAGGANTCAGCTGCAACAGCTGCAGCAACCTCTTCTCTTGGAACACCTGGTTGCGGCGTGATTTTAAAACATGCAAGAATATCAGTATCTTTCGGCTCATATTCTGGCATCCAATAAGTATCGCGATATTCTTTTACACCTGCGTCATAACCTTTCTTCGCCATAGTCTAACTCCTTTAGTGGGTATTTATAAAAATGATTTCATTATAGAAGCTACTTTAAATAATGTAAAATAATATTTATTTATATAATCATAAGTTTTTATTATGATAAATTACACTTTAAAACAGCTCTATAGCTTCGAAGCTGTTATTAGACTGGGAGGCTTTACAAGTGCCAGCAAAGAACTTCACATCACTCAGCCTGCTGTCTATATGCAAGTGCAACAACTCCAGGAAAATATTGGTGTTAAATTATTTGATATTAATGGAAAAAAAATTAGTCCAACATTCATTGGGGGGAAAATTTATGAAAATGCCATAAAAACCATAAACACACTTGAGAGCTCAAAACTTGAAATTGATGAAATTATGAATCCAAATTCTGGGCATCTTCAAATAGCAGTTGCAACAACTGCAAATTCATTTATTAGCTCCTTGCTTGCAAAGTTTAAAAAAGAGTTTCCTAGAATGACTTTTTATATCGATGTTACTAACAGGCATGATCTACTTGATAACCTTAAGAACAACAAGGCAGACCTTGTAATCATGGGAGAGCCTCCAAAAAATATTCCATTAATTTCTCAGGCTTTCATGAAAAATCCATTAATTGCAATTGCGCATCCTGAAAATGAGCTTCTTAAAAAAGAAAAGGTCACAATTAAAGATCTAAAAAAAGAAACCTTACTTACTAGAGAAGTTGGCTCTGGTACCCGCATCACAGTGGAAAGGTTTACTGGATTGAATTTTAATTCAGATATTCAAATCAACTCAAATGAAGCCATTGTAGAGGCTGTTCAAGCTGGCCTTGGGATTGGTTTCGTTTCGATGCATTCAGTCAATCTTCAACTCAAAAATAAAATCATTAAACAGCTTGATGTAGAACCCTTCCCTATCGTTAGGCAATGGCATATTGTTCATCATGCTGAAGCTGNGCTATCACCAATTGCAAGGAGATTTAAGCAGTTCGTTATTAATAACACTAGAGTTAAGAAATATTTATAAAAACCTAACTGCGGTATTCCGCATTAATCTTTACATAGTCATATGAAAGGTCAGTTGTCCAAACACTCTCAGTAGTCTTTGCATTACCTAAGTCAATTCTAATAATAATTTCTGATTTTTGCATCTCCATACTGCCAGCTGCTTCTGTGTAGGAACTGCTGACCTCTCCAGAAGAAATGATTTGTAAATCATTTAAGAATATATCAATATTATTAATACTCATCCCATCAACCTTTGATCGTCCTACTGCAGCTAAAATTCGACCCCAATTTGCATCACTGGCAAACAATGCTGTCTTGACTAGCGGGGAGTGAGCTACCGTATAAGCTACCTCTAAACACTCTTTATTAGAATCCAATCCACCTACTCTTATTTCTACAAACTTAGTTGCGCCCTCTCCATCCTTAACGATCATTTGCGCTAATGCTTTTGTTAACTCATTAAGTGCTAGTTGAAATTCATTTTTACAATCTTTGAGCTTAACCTTAGATTGATTAGTAGCGCTCAAAGTGCAAGCATCATTTGTGGAAGTATCTCCATCTACCGTAATGCGATTAAAAGATTGATTAACTGCAATAGTTAAACAATCTTGAAGTTCATCTGAAGATGCACCAATATCACTCACTATAAAACTAAGCATTGTTGCCATGTCTGGCCTAATCATTCCAGAACCTTTTGCAATCCCAGAAAGAGTGACAATATTCCCGCCAACTCTAAAAGAAGTAGAATATGACTTTTCAACTAGGTCAGTAGTTAAAATCCCTTTTGCAACTTGACTAATGCCATCCTTGGAAAGTGAGCTAACAAGAAGATTTGCATTAGTTTTAAATACCTCTAAAGGCAATAATTCACCAATTACACCTGTTGAGCATGGTAATACCTGTTCAGGCTCAATAAGAAGCTCTTTGGCTATAATTTCACAAGATTCATAAGCGTCCTCTAAACCCTTCTTACCAGTTCCTGCATTGGCATTTCCACTATTAATTAATAGTGCTTCTACATGGGAGTTTAAATGATTTTTTGCGACCAAAACTGGAGCTGCACAAAAAATATTTTGCGTAAAAACAGCAACCGTTTTACTTCCCTTTATAAGTGAAATTAAGGAAAGATCTAGAGCGTTATTTTTCTTTATGCCAGAACTAATAGAGGAGCATTTAACGCCCTGCACTTCAAGTAAATTAATACTCATACAAACAATTTTGAAGGGTAAATAATAAAAATATTTTACCTAATTCAACTAACAGCTATTCTTTTTTAAGAATTCAGCTTTAAAGCTTTAATATGATTTACTACAAAGCTGATCAAATAAAAGCATAATAATCACAGAAAATAAAATTACTTTTANTATTTAACTNGAAGTAATTTTTTTATTATGCCAAAACCAATAACCAAACATACAAAAAGTAAATAGATACTGCACAATAAANTGAATCCACTCAGGTTTAGAGTACCATCCAAATAGCACATGAAGTGGAATACCAAAAACGCCATCTTTATGACTAAGAAAAGTATTGGAAAAATTAAATGCCCGTTCAAAAATATAATTATCCGGCGAAATTAAGCTATAACTTTTTAGTGCCGAAAAGCCTTCGTGAATAGAATAACCCAATAAAAATCCAGCTTGCAGAATAAGGTAAGCCAATGTGATTTTAAATAATAGTGATATATTAACTTTGACAAGCGAATAAAAAATAAATATTGATAAGATTAGCGACGTTAGAACCCCCATACCAACAAATTCGTATGGAAATTTCCCAGCAAAGGAAAAAATTGCAATTTCAGTGCCTTCTCGAGCAATAATTATACAAGAGATCCAAAACAAGGCACTTTTTGAGATGCTTTTACTGAGTTCATTTTCTAAAAATTTTGACATGTTGGTCCCATGACGAATCATCCAAACGATAAAGACTGACACAAGTAATAATGCAACTAAACTTGCAGCACTCTCCCAAAGTTTTGTTAAGCTAGAAACGCCTCCAAGATATTCAGCAAATTGACTTAATAATAGACCAAATAAAATAGAGATGATTAATCCAACAACCGCTCCCTGTGCAACTATATTTTTTAAATGCCCTTTGTCTATTTTTGAAATATATTTCAGAGTTATAGTTATCAAAAGAAAAGCCTCTAAGCCTTCTCTGAATCCCATAATAAAACTTGGTAATTGCGTCATTTTCTTGCCCTTAAATAATTTATATAATAAATCACTTTTATTGCATTTTTATCTAAATCATAATACAAATAAGAATGATTCGCATTATTATATAGAATAAAATAATTGTTTGCAATTAAATATATAGAATATTTAAGAGAAAGGAAAATTGCACTAATAAATGAATATTTAATGAATGATTGGAAGCTCCTCAGACGCCCTTATACTCAACCATTCAGGGCCATCTTCGGTAATCACAATATTTTCTTCGTGAACCATTTCTTTTCCAGGAAGGAATGTCAANCCAGGTTCCAAAGTTAAAACAACGCCAGGNTCAAGAGGTGTATTATCATTCGCTGTATTTGAGGGCCACTCTGTTAACTGCATACCCANGCCATGTCCAAGCCTTCCAACAGTATTTCCAAGAGCGCCNCCCTTTTGCAAAACACTNTTCATCGCATTAAATATATCTGACGTAGTATTTCCAACTTGGGCAGCATTGAAACCAGCTTCAGTCGCCTCATAAGCAACCCTGTAAGCTTTTTTAGCCTCATCTCCTATCGACCCAAAAGCATAATTTCTATCAAAATCACAGAAGTAACTATCGAACACTGATCCAGTATCAATAATGAACAGATCGCCCTTTTCAATAATCTTATCTGTTGGCCCCATTATGATTGAACCATATCCCTCTTGTCCTGATCCTGAAACGATATAAGGAGAATCGTCAACACCTAAAGTCAGCAAATGCTGCTTGAAACGTCGACAATTTTCTTGCTCACTCTCACCCGCACGAAGAAAACCTTCCAAGTCAATAAAGCCTTGAGAGGTTATTTGACATATGTGTCTAATCTTAGCAATTTCAGCTTCAGATTTAACAAATCGAACTCTGCGCATGATCTTGTTAGCATCTTTAATCTCAATTCCAGTCAGGTTATTAATAAGGTACTCGTAGTCCTCCAGCGGCATTCTCAAAGTGCTTTCAAGCGTTTTTGGAACACCTAATGACTTATGATTCACCATCAATAATTTAATAGTTGAAAGCAGTATGCTTATTCCATCATCGTCTGGGTTTGGGGATGTCCAAGTCTGAATATCATCGATCCATGTTCCCCTCATTCCAGACTCCCCAATTGTTGGAATAATCGCTTTAGGTTTGCCTGAACTAGGAATCAACACATACCAGGGCCTAGTTGGACTCTGAAAAAATTGAGATTTGAAGCCTGTGTAATACTCAATATCAACTTGCGTGGTTAATAAAATGGCATCCATTTTTGCTTCAAACATAAGCTTCTGAATACTTTCAAGTCTATTCTCGTATTCACTAATTTCAAAACCTCTTTGTGGGATATTCATTCCGCTTCCTTTTATCAAAGACTATTCAAAACCTGTTCAGATGACCTTCCAACTAATTGCTCATACATTTCTTCATCAGTATCACCCTCAGTTCCAAAAAATAATACTTTTGAATTTTCATTAATCATGAGTTTTGATTTTAAATCGCTATCATTACAAGCTATTAAATATCCAGCCAAGCCTGTTATGGCTGACTCGCCTGCGACTATAGGTGTTTTTCGATTGGCAAGAAGCTGCATTGCTTTTGGAACTGATTCATCAGTGATCGACATGAAGTGAGTGACATGGCTTTCAAGAATTGACCATGCCAAAACTGAAACCTCACCACAAGCTAGGCCTGCCATAATTGTATCTAAATCACCATGAATTGGTGTTGGCTCTCCATTGACAGCACTTTGAAATAAACAGTCTGCATTGACAGGCTCTACCACTACAAATATTGGTGGACAGTCAAGACTCTCTTGTAAAAAAGAGACAACAGCAGATGGAAATCCTCCAACGCCGCCCTGCAAAAAAACATGGGTCGGAGTAACATTCATCTGCTTCATCGCCTCATCTACCATAACGGTGTAACCCTGCATAACATCTTTTGGTATGTCAGTATAACCCTCATAAGATGTATCTGAAACGACGGTATAACCGTTTAATTCAGCAACTTCAGCAGCAATTCTCACAGATTCATCATAGTTTCCATCAATTCTATTGACGAGAGCCCCATACTTTGCAATCGCCTTTTCTCTTCCAGGACTGACATTTTGATGAATATATATCTCGCAGTTACATCCAAATTGTTGAGCCCCCCACGCTACTGACCTGCCATGATTTCCATCGGTCGCACAGCACACGGTAAGTTTTGAGGTGTAGTCTTTATAGGTTCCTAAAATTAAGTCTGATGAATTAGCTTTGATACCCTCATCTTTCAGCTTCTTAATTAAAAGATTCGCGACTGCATATGCGCCGCCGAGCGCTTTAAAACTTTTCAAATTAAAGCGAGTATTTTCATCTTTATAAAAGACCGATGAGACACCTGTTTCTTGAGCTATATCATCAAAGGAGTGAAGAGGTGTTGGCTTATAGTTATCCCAAGATGTAATTTCTTTACTTGCTAGTTCAAATCCCTCTAGACTTAATATATCCTGATATTTATATTCAGAACCCAGTTGAACTTTTGGATTTACAAAATGAGAGAATGATAAAGAAAATTCACTGTAACGATTTGCCATAATTTTTCCTTTTAACTTAATAGGGCAATAAAATACTCTATACCCTAGAAATATTATTTTGTGTTAGTTGTCTCTTTTCAATTGAAATAGAAGCGGCTGCTACCATTATGACTCCCAAACTTTGAATTATACTGATTGTATCAAGGTAAGCAACAAAACCAAAAATTAAAACAAGTAGTGGCTCAGTATATCCAATATTAGCAGTTCTAACTGGTCCATATTTTTTTACGGATATATGATAGAACATCATTCCTATTGCAAAAAAAGTTCCAGAGATTAGAGATAGTACTAATGCTTCTTTTTGAGGCCAGTAANAACCCGTTTGATTAAAAAATAAANATAAGAATCCTAGTGCTGGGATCAGCGTTGTATATTTAACTATTTCCCAATTTCCTAGTTGGCTTATTCTGGGAGTAATAATCAAAATTAAAGAATAGGATAAGGCTGAGAGTAATGCCAAAACTATGCCAATAGTCATTGTNTAAAAACCTTCTTCACTTTGAGATATCGCAGCAATACCAATTATTGCTATGAAAAACATTAGTATCGTTGTCATATCAAGTGTTNTTCTATTAGTTAATGAAACAATTAAATAGGTTATCAAAGGATAAGTAAACAAAACAACGCTTGCTAAGCCAACTGACATATATTTTACTGCCTCAACATATAACCAAGACTGGATACCAAACAAAAAAGAAAGTACAAGTAGCCAAAGTCCTAATCGCTGATGTGTAATTTTTTTAAATGAAAAGAAACTTTTGGTTACAAATAGAGAAGTAGAGAAAGTTGTTGCAAAACGAATAAACAAAAAAAGAAAAGCGCTCACCTCAAAAGTATATATTAGAGGAATCATGCTGACATTTAGTGCATAAAAAAGTGATGATAAAAGTGCAAATCGAATTACAAACATTTGTTCATTAAACGGCAATAATTATTAAATCTGATTTTATAAGATAAATTTCAAGTAAATTTAGTTCATTTCACTTCAAATTAAAGTTTTTTTTTCCACTTTTTAAGCACTTTAGGATATCATTGCCGCTTCATTTTATTTAAAGGAGAAAAAATGAATTTTGATCAAAACTTAATAGCGCCTGCGCTTGGTGTTTTAGGCTTGTTTATCGTAGTAATTATCTACCAATGGATAACTAAACAAGACGGTGGCAGCGGCGCCGTTAAAAAAATTGGTGAACAAATTCATATTGGCGCAATTGTTTTTATGAAGCGTGAATATAAAATGCTCAGCATCTTTGCACTCGTTCTTCTAGTTCTTCTTTATATCTTTCTTGGAGCAGCCAGTGCTCTTTGTTTTCTTGTTGGAGCTGTAACCTCTGCTACTGCAGGATATATTGGCATGAATACAGCCACTATAGCTAATGTAAGAACAGCTCAAGCAGCTCATGACAACGGAAGTGCTTCTGCACTTACTGTTGCATTCTTTGGTGGCGCAGTAATGGGTTTATCTGTTGCTGCTCTTGGTCTTTTAGGTCTAGGCGGTCTTTATTACTTTTTTGGTGCAGAACACTCTGAGGCGCTTCATGGTTTTGCAATGGGTGGCTCAGTTGTAGCATTATTTTCTCGTGTTGGTGGCGGTATCTTTACTAAGAGTGCTGATGTTGGTGCCGATCTCGTTGGAAAGCTTGAAGCAGGAATTCCAGAGGATGACCCTCGTAATCCAGCGGTAATTGCTGACAACGTAGGTGATAATGTTGGTGATATCGCGGGAATGGGTTCAGATATCTTTGAGTCNTATTGCGGCTCTATGATTGCAACCATTGCTATTGCCTCAACACTATCAGCAATGGCTTTAGATATGCTTGGAGGAAATAGNAGCGAACTTATGTTTCTCCCTCTTGCACTTGCATCTCTTGGACTTGTTTGCTCAGTAATTGGAATCATATTTGTTAAGCTATCTTCTAACAAATCTCCTGAATCGGCTTTAAGAATGGGAACTATTGGTTCAGCATTATTATTTATTGTGACTTCATTTTTTCTTATCAGTTCGTTAGATGTTTCAAATAATATTTGGGCAGCTGTATTAATGGGAAGTATTGGTGGAATTATTATTGGACTAGTGACTGAATACTATACAGCAGGAAAACCAATTAGAGATATTGCTGAATCTGGCAAAACTGGTGCTGCTACAGTAATGATCAAAGGCTTAGCAGTTGGTATGCAGTCGGTAGTCATTCCTGTCTTAATGATTTGTGTAATTATCTACGTATCAAACCTATATGTAGGTTTATATGGAGTTGGTATTGCAGCTATTGGAATGCTTGCAACTGTCGGCATGACTATGGCAATTGATGCTTATGGCCCAATCGCTGATAATGCTGGTGGAATTGCAGAGATGGCTGGTCTGGGTGAAGATACTCGTAAGATTACAGATTCTCTTGATGAGCTTGGAAATACTACTGCAGCAATTGGAAAAGGTTTTGCAATTGGAGCGGCGGCTCTTGCGGCTCTTGCAATCATAACTGCTTATACGGAAACTGTTAGTGCTAACTCAGATAACTTTTTGCTTCAACTGAACAGTGCTGAAGTTTTGATTGGCTTATTTATTGGTGGAACCATTCCATTTTTAATTGCTTCTTTAACTATGACTGCTGTTGGTGATGCTGCTTTTGAAATGATTGAAGAAGTCAGAAGACAATTCAAAGAAATTAAAGGCCTTTTAGAAGGTAAGGCTGAACCTGACACTGCTAAATGCGTTGACATTGCNACAACTGCNGCACTTAAAAAAATGATTCTTCCAGGTGTTATTGCTGTTGCAGCACCAGTATTAGTTGGCTTTTTAATTAGTCCTGAGGCGCTTGGCGGAATGCTTGGGGGTGCACTTCTTGGATGTGTTCTAATGGCTCTAATGATGGCTAANGCAGGTGGCGCTTGGGACAATGCTAAAAAGCATGTTGAAAAAGGNAACTTTGGTGGCAAAGGAACTGAAGTTCACACTGCGACTGTTGTAGGNGATACTGTAGGTGATCCGTTCAAAGACACTTCAGGCCCATCTATGAATATTCTTATTAACGTGATGGCAATTGTAAGTTTGGTTATTGCGCCATTATTGTAAGAAAAAAATCTCTCAGCCTCACGTAATGTGGGGCTAAAAACCTCTCTTTAATGCCTCCAGAATGCCTTGTGGAAAATGGCAATAATTGTTAATACTTCAAGCCTTCCAACAAGCATTGAAAAGCTTAGTATCCACTTAGCAGTCTCACCGAGCGATCCATAGTTTTGCGCAACATCACCCAAACCTGGCCCAAGGTTGTTCATTGTGGCTGCAGTTGCTGAATAAGCAGTAACCTGATCTAAGCCAGTAAACATGAGTAACATCAAAATAATAAAGAATGTAATTGCATAAAGTGAAAAGAAGCCAAGCACAGAAACTAAAGCTTTTTCGTTAATACTNGAACCATTTAATTTAACACTCACCTGAGCATTAGGGCGAATAAACTTATGTATTTCTTTCATTCCTAATCTAAACATTACTAGGATTCGAATAACTTTAATTCCACCACCTGTAGAGCCAACACAGGCACCAATAAAGCTCATCATTATAAGAAAAAAAGGAATCGCCGCNGGCCAGCTACTATAGTTCTGAGAAGTAAATCCAGTCGTTGTAGCGATAGATATTGTTTGAAATAAACTATACCTAATCGTTTCTATTGAAGAGCNGTACTCTGCATTTAGNGTTAAAGCAATAATTACAATNACTGAAGAACCGACAANAACCATTACATAGGTCTTGAATTCAGAGTCTTTAATATAATCAATGAATGACTTGTTGTTCCAGGCAAGAAAGTGCAACGAAAAATTGATNCCTGCTAAAAACATAAAAAATATTGCAATCATTTCGATTGAAATCGAATTGAAGTAACCAATTGAGGCATCATGAGTTGAAAATCCTCCGATTGCAACAGTGGAAAAACTATGACTNACAGCATCAAAAATAGTCATACCTGACAAAAAATAACCTAGTGCACACAAAACTGTCAATGAAACATAAATTTTCCANAGTGCAATTGCTGTATTTCTGAGCTTAGGTGTGAGTCTATCTTTTGCAATGCCACTTGACTCTGCATGATAAAGCTCCATTCCACCAACACCCAATAANGGTAAGACTGCAACCGCTAAAACAATAATTCCCATACCTCCTAGCCACTGTAATTGNTGCCTATAGAATAAGATACTTTTTGGTAAATCATCCAGTTGACTCAATACAGTTGCTCCCGTTGTGGTGAGTCCAGACATGGATTCAAAGAATGCTTCAGAAAAGGAAAGACTGCTAATAGAGTCTGTAATTAAAAATGGGAGGGTTCCGAAAAGAGATAAAACAATCCAAAAGCAAACTACGATTAAAACACCCTCTCTCAGCCTAAAATCTTTTTTAGTATCTTTGAAAGGCCACCAAAGAATTAAACCACCTAAAGCGGTTAAAGCAAATGATAAGATGAATGAGAAATACTCGCCTTCAGAATAAATTAAATCGACAATGATTGGAGGTACTTGGGCAAAGCTAAAAACCATTAGGAGAAGGCCAATAGTTTTTGCAACGATACTTAACTGCATTTAGTTTTCACCTTTAAAGTATGTTCTCTAGAAATTACAGCTCATTCTCTAAGAAGAGAGTTTCAACTTCATGAATCTTTCGAACGTCCATTAACACCATTAGAATATGGTCTCCTGCTTCAATAACCAATTTTTTAGAGCCCATTAAGAGCTCGTTATCTCTAACTACAGCACCGATAACAACACCTTCTGGTAGTGGTAAATCTTTAATTTTAACCCCAATAACTTCTGAAGTTTTTTCGTCACCATGAACTACGATTTCAATTGCCTCTGACTTTCCATGCTGAAGCGAATGAACCTTCATACAATCNCCCTTTCTTAGGTGNGATAAGATACCGCTAACTGTAATTTGATCTGGCGATACAATAATATCTACATCGCCACTTTGTTCTGCAAGAGAAGCATAAACATCCCTTTTAACTAGAGCAATTGTTTTATGAGCACCAAGACGTTTTGCAAGAATTGAAACAATTACATTAACTTCATCTGAGTCAGTCAAGGCTAAAAATAAATCAGTATTTTCAATACCTTCATCTTTTAGTAAATCTTCATCTGAAGCATTTCCTTGAAGAACAAGAGTGTTATTTAATTTTTCACTTAAATATTTGGCTCTCTCTTCTCCCAGCTCAATGATTCTTATATTATGAGTATCTTCAAGAAGCTTGGCAACATTAAAACCAATACTTCCGCCGCCCGCAATAAATATTTTTTGATAAGTATTTTCAGCTCTTCTAAACTCCTTTAAGGCTCTTGAAATATGATTTTTTTTCGCAAGAAAGTAAACTTGATCACCCTCTCTAACAACCGTATCACTTTGAGCAGGGATAGCTCTTTCATTTCTGTAAAGACTAACGATGCGTATTTTGACATCGGGCATATGCTCATGAAGCTCTTTAATAGGCCTATTGACAATTGGTGTTCCAATAAAAGCTCGCGTTTCTACCAATTGAACCAAACCATTCTCAAAATCAAAAACCTGAGATGCCCCAGGCTCTTCAACAATACCCTGAATGTATTCTGTAATTAGATTCTCAGGAGTAATTAAGAAATCAATTGGCAAAGCATCATTAGTGAATATTTCTGGCCTAAGAAGATACTCAGTAGTTCTTATCCTTGCAATCTTTTTCTTAACGTTATAGAGAGTATGTGCCATTCTACAAGCCACCATGTTCCTCTCATCAGAATTCATTACGGCAATGACCACGTCCATTGATTTGATGCCTGCCTTTTCTAAAACGCTTGGGTATGCACCATAACCATTAACAGTTTTAATATCTAAGTGTCTTTGTAAAGGAGTTAACATTTCTTCTTTTTGATCAACGATCGTAATATCATTATCATCGTCTAAACAAAGATACCTTGCTAGCGTTGAACCGACTTGGCCAGCACCAAGTATTAATATTTTCATTTTTTATCGATTCCTAAATCTTTGAGTTTTCTGTAAAGCGTTGTTCGCTCTAGACCAGCAATTTCAGCGACTACAGCAATATTATTGTCATTAACTGAAAGATGATGGAGCAGATACTGACTTTCAAAAATATTCCTCGCCTCTTTTAGTTTCAAAGAGTAATCAATTCCGCTAACATGCTGAATTGCTTGTTCTGGTTCTTCGCGCGTCATGATATTTCTCAATATTGGCAAGAAATCATGAAGAGGCTTTTTAAGAAAGTCAACAGCGCCTAGCTTCATTGCTCTCACTATATCACTGGGTTCTGCATGGCCTGACATCATAACTACAGGGGTATTAAAACCCTCAGAGTACCATTCAGATAGCAAGGAAATTCCATCTTGTCCTGGCATCCAAACATCCATTAGAATTAAATCAAAATCATTTGTTGAAAGGATTGCTTTTGCTTCAGCAGCACTTTTAGCTAGCATTATTGAATAACTAACATCCTCAAGGATGTCTTTTATGATTTCGGTATTATCCTTCTCATCATCAATAATCAAAATTTTTCCGAATGTAGATTCTTCTTTCATTTCGTCCCCTTTGGAGTTTCAATTATACTTAATTCAATAGTTATTCTTGCACCATGAGGTTTTATATTACTTGCAAATATTTGTCCATCATGCTGCTCAATAATATTTTGTACTATTGCAAGACCTAAGCCACCACTCTTTTCCTTTGTGGTTATGTAAGGCTCAAAAACCTGATCAATGATATCATTTGGAAAGCCCTTACCATCATCTGAAATTGTTAATTGAACCAAGCCTTCCTTTTTCTTAAAAGTTGATTTAATATTAATATTTAATTTTGTTTTTTCTTGCTTGGCCTCTATTGCATTTTTAATGAGATTGATAAGAACTCTTGAGATAGCGTCTTGATCAAGCTGAAGCTTAGGCAAGTCTCCACTTAAATCTAGATTTACTCTAACACCATCATGATTATCAAAAAGAGAAGCTGATTTATTGATAAGCGTATTTATTGATGTTAAAGTCTTTTGAATTTCTGGCGTATTCGCGTAATTTGCAAAAGCGCTAACCATTGAGTCCATTGATGCAACCTGGTCAATAATAGTTTGCGTTGTTTTATCAATAACAGCAGAATCTTTTTTTTCAAGTTTTTCTAAAAATAAATTCCTAAGCCTTTGTGCTGACAAAAGAATAGGAGTTAGTGGATTCTTAATTTCATGAGCCATTCGAACCGCCACTTCTCCCCAGGCAGCCTTCTTTTGAGCTCTATTGAGTTTTGAAATATCATTAATGATAATGACGTAACCCAGTGATTTATTCTCTATATCTAGAACAGAGCCCTGACAATATAGAAGTCGAACTCTATCATTGAGTGTTAGCTCAATCTCATGACTCCACTCCATGGAGTCTTTCTCAATCTTGGCTTGAACGTAAGAAAAAAGTGGACTTAGATTAGGGTAATCGTCAACTATAGAGTCATAAGATTGTCCATTAAAAATGGACTCATCATCAATCTGGAGCATCTTACCAATAACTGGATTAATAATTTGTATCTTCTTATCTTTATTGAGAGCAATAACACCGAAAGAATATTTAAGAATCGTTTCAAGATAAAGATTATGAGTATCAAGCCCCTCCCTGGAGAATTTTATTCGTTTACTCATCTCATTAAAATGGCCTATTAAATCATGCATATCTTTATGCTTAGGGTCCTGCTCAATTTCAACATCATAGTTACCAGAAGAAATCTCTCTTGTAGCAATCGATAAGTTATGCATTGGCCTCATAAGTTGATCAATCATCCTAAGAACAATTAAGAGTGCACTTAGAACTGACAATAAGATTGTTGAGGTAAAGTCAATCATAAACCGAGTTTTAATAATAGAAGAGTTCAGTGTTAACTCTGCATCTTTTGCTGCATCACGAAAACGTGTCATTCTGGTAGTTAAACTATCAATATTAATATCTAGAGCAAAATGAGCAATCAAAGTAAACTCATCGGTTGAGGCAGTATATCCATCCATCATGCAGTTTGCCTCTGAACGCTTACTTGAAGCTGCAAGATTCATTTGACTATCATAAAGTTTTAGCTCACAAGCCCAATAATCACTTGTTAAAAGCCCTAAAACAGATTGCATTTTTTCAGCTGAAGCCCTTGGTGCATCAAAATAGTTAACTAGTTTTCCAATATTTCGCGTTCGATCTTCATAATATTTAATTGCCACATTATTGGTATTTCGATAAAGTTCATCAACTTCACCACCGACTTTTAAATTAAACTCATCGAACTGACTTTCTGCAATTTGAAGATTATCTCGAATTGAACCAAATGAAAAAAGATAAAAAGAGAGAACTGGCAGCAAAACAAGAACTGGAACAATCTTAATAAAAGACCAAGTGAACCTAGAGCCAATGACGCCCTCTTGAGTATTTTGTTTTAACTTTCTCATTGATAGAGCAATGTAATAGATAGCCACCAAACTCATTGAAACGTTAAACCCAACTAGAAGCAGATACCATCTCTCGATTAACTCAGCATTCAGACCAAGATAAAACATTCCACAAAATGAAATCAAGAAAACGCCTATCCAAAATAAAGCGCGGGGAGACTCTCTTAAAGAAAAAGCCTGATTAAGCAACATAAATTTTGTTAACTAAATAATAAAGTCATTCGATTATCTCATAAATGAAATATTACTATCACAAGTTGTTGATAAAATACAACAACTCAATAAATATAAATCTTTTGATAAATAACGACAAACAACTAGAAAAATATATAGAAGATATTAAAGATGATACTGTTCTTGGAATTGATACTGAATTCAGGAGGATTGACTCTTATTTTCCTGAGTTATGTTTAATTCAGATTGCATCGAGAGATTATCTAGAGTGTATAGATGTTCTCTCAATAAATAATCTAGAACCTCTATTTGATAAGTTATATGATGGCAAAACATTATGGGTTATACAC
>JGI26248J51725_1000334_pt1 | contig 17974 bp, 16 predicted proteins | sample SaaInlV_120m_DNA_2_FD_51725 | JGI IMG/M metagenome (IMG submission 51725) | reverse complement strand
CCTGAAACGCCTGCGCGGGAAGAAATTGTCATAATCCAAAGCGATGCTAAGAATAGTAAAATAATCTTGCCTTGCTCACCAATTCCGAACCAAATGATAACCAATGGAATGAGAGCTAATGGAGGCACTGGTCTCATAAATTCGACTATCGGATCAAACCAACCACGAAACCAGCCAGAAAGCCCCATTGCATAGCCTAAAGGAATTCCAACAATTGCTCCAGCAACAAATCCAACTACTACTCTCAAAAGGGACCAACCTAAATGTTCAAAAAGTGTAAAGTTTTTAAATCCTTCAGAATAAACTTTTAATAATCGCGAACCTACAGCTTCGGGTGCAGGTAGCCATACAGGCTGCATTTGCCAACCTTTTTCAGGGGTAACACTTAATGTGCCTTTTGCTGTCATATAGATGCGGGCATTATCTATAAAAAGCTCATTATTAGGTGATATCTCTTGACCATTAATAGCTACTACTTTGTATTTTTTATCTTTTCCACCTTGATCATTTTTTTTAACCTTAACTAAGCCACTTCTGTAAGTGATGATCTGAGCAGTATCATTGAGAGCAAAACCTTCGCCTGGCTCGATTTTTAGTTTATCTGGCATGTCTCCAGTTTGAACATCATAAACAGTAATTGTAACCTCAGCATCATCGGTCTCTCCTGAAGAATTCATTGCCGTGTACTCGAAAGAAAGCTCACCAATAAAAGGTCCTGGGACATGAACTGGAATATATTTAGAGCCAGTAAAGGCGGCCCAAATTGCAAAGATTGCAATAACTGAAATAATGGATGCAGCTCTATTCGGTGACACTGCACTTTCGTCACCAAATGTAACTGTCTTTAAACTTGTAAAGTCATCCTTTAAAGCTGTCATTGAACTCACCACTTTAACTATATAAAAAGCAGCTACAAAAATTAAAATATAAATAATTAAAATAGTCATTAGTTTTCGTCCGCCCTACCCATGATCTCTTCTTCCATCTCCCAAATAATTGATAGTATTTCATCACGGGTTTCAGAATATCCTTCAGACTTTTTAACTTCTCTAAGATCCATATTAACTCCCATTTCAGCAAAAGGTAGTTTATATTCCTTATGAATTCTTCCTGGTCTTGGAGCAAGAACCAATAGCCTTTCNCCAAGTAGGACTGCTTCCTCTACAGAGTGTGTAATCAATAAAATTGTTTTGCCTGTTTCTTTCCAGAGTTTTAATACTAAACCCTGCATTTTTTCACGAGTTAGTGCATCCAAAGCACCGAGCGGTTCATCCATTAAAATCACATCTGGGTCGTTTGCAAGGCAGCGCGCTAAGGCGACTCTCTGCTGCATACCACCGGACAACTCATATACAGCCTTATCTTCAAAGTCTGCAAGACCAACAATTCCTAATAGATGCTTAACTTTTTCATCTTGCTCAGCTTTCGGAATTCCCTTCATTCGTGGCCCAAAAGCAACGTTTGCTCGAACATTCATCCATTCAAACAAAGCGCCTTGCTGGAAAACCATTCCACGCTCAGCGGCTGGCCCTTGAACAACTTGTTCATTGAGTACGACTTTTCCTTCAGTTGGCGCCAAGAACCCTGCAACAATATTCAGTAGCGTTGTTTTCCCGCAACCTGATGGCCCTAATACAGTAATAATTTGACCCTCTTCTATTTCCAGCGATACATCTTTAAGTGCTTGAACTGAAGAGCCATTCTTCAAATCAAAACGCATCGATATATTTTCTATTGATAAACCTTTCAAAGTTAACTCCGAATTCATTTTTTTCATTAAAAAGGTGGCACACTGAAAGTGCGCCACCTTATGTATAACTAATACATTATCNCTAGACTATTATTAAGCCCAGTAATAAAGTACTTTATTGTGCTGCCAGTCCTTCTAAACCATCAGTGTTAATAGCATTAGCATATGAACCTCTAGCACTTGGAATGTTTCCGCTTTCAACGAATACATCAGCTACACCTTTAAGGAAAGCTGCACCTGATCCACCAAGCCAGTTGCTACCAAGTTGGTTGCTAACTGAAGGGAATACAAATGTAGCCATTGTATCAGCTGTATCACCTTCATCCATACCAGCATCTCTTGCGATATGAGGCAACATCAAAGAAGTAAAACCTCCTGAGTTCCACATTGCGTTAGATGCAGCAGTGACACCAAGGAATGTTTGAAGTACTTCAGCATTCTCATCAGCAAAAGAAGCTGGTGTAGAAGTGACATCCCAAACCAAGATACCTAGAGCTGTCTTCTCAGCACCAGTCAAAAGAACATTACCATGCTCTAGAGCACGACGAAGTGATCCACCCCATCCACAAAACATATCAGTACTACCTTGAGCAAAAGCAGCTGCTCCTTCAGGTGGCGCCATATCAACTACTTCCATTGAATCGACTGAAACACCAAAATGGCTCATCTGCTTCAAGAAGCCATAGTGAGCAGCTGTACCAATTGGAACTGAAACTTTCTTACCAGCCAACTCTGAAGCGTTACTTGCATCAATTTCTAAGCCAGAAGCAACAACACAGTTATCGTTATCAGCATAACTTACCGCTACGTCAACAATTTGAATATCTTGACCTGTTGATGCAGCAACAATAAATGGTGGTACGCCTTGGCTAACAGAAATATGAATATCACCAGAAGCCATAGCTGCAGACATTGCTGTACCTGTTCCAAAAGCTTTCCAATTAACAGTCATACCTAAAGCTTCATCATAAGCACCAATCTGCTTAGCATATTCAAACGGCATTGGCCACTCTTCAAAATAAGCTACATTTAACTCATCAAGAGCCATTACGTTTACCGAAGCAATAGCACTTACGACTGTTGCTCCAATTTTTTTATAAATACTTTTCATTGTTTCTCCTAAATTAATATAAATATTAAACTAACCCTTTTCAGCAAAAAAAAAACCTGAGTTATTGAGTAAAACCCGTTATTTAGCTAACTAGATTTGGATGCTGAAATTAAATACTACCATGAAAAAAGATAAAATCAATCAAATTTTCAAAGATGAGTTTAATTTAATATAGGGTAGAAGAAAAAAAGAACTATGGTGCCAGTGCTAGATTCTTTGATAGTCCAATTGAATTAAGTTCGCTTTTTTATTGATTAATTAAGGAGTTATAAAAAGGAGTTTTGTTGATAAAAATTATGTAACTTCTAAAGATCTTAATTCAACCGCAATTTTATCTAAACATGAGTTGACAAGCTTGAAAGCTCCATCCGCTCCATATAACTTTGTTAGTTCAACGGCTTCATTGATAACTACCTTGTAAGGAACTTCAAGCTGAAACTTTAACTCATATACTCCTAAATATAAAATTGCCTTTTCTGTAGGCCCTAATTCATCAATATCTCTGTCAAGAGAAGGTTTAATAATTTCATCAAGAATTGTAATTTTTTTTGGAATATTTAAAAATAAATTTGAAAAAAACGCCTTAGAAATTTTTCCTTCCTTTTGATTCAGAAATTGCTGTTCAATTTTCAGAATGTCCTCATCAGACACAAGCCACTGATATAAAGCTTGGACGACCCTTGCTCTTGATCGTTGTTTGGGAGTCACAGCTTTTCTAGTAGGCTTATCATTCGAATGACGCTTTCAGCAGCTTCGGCACCTTTATTTTCAGAACTACCGGAGCGTTCTATAGCCTGCTCAACATTATCAACAGTTAGAACACCAAAAGCAATCGGTATTTCAGAATCTAGTGCAACTTGTGAAATACCCTTTACACATTCACCAGCAACATATTCAAAATGTGGGGTTCCACCCCTAATCACAGCTCCTAAAGCAACAATGGCATCAAATTTACCAGTACTTGCTATCTTTTTAAGCGCCAAAGGAATTTCAAAAGCGCCCGGCACATAATAAAGTACAATATCGGACTCTTTGGTGCCACTCTTTAGTAAAGCTTCTTTAGCCCCACTAATCAAATGCTCAACTACAAAAAAATTAAAACGACCCGCAACTATCGCTACTTTTTTATTATTAATAGTTAAATCACCTTCAATAGTTTTCAATTTATTTACTCCTTAATGTTTACATACTCTGTAATTGTTATTCCAAAACCATCCAATCCAGGCCATTTCCTTGGCTTTCCTAGTGATTTCATTTTTGTAACACCTAAATCAGAAAGTATTTGAGCGCCAATTCCAAAGGTTTTATCATCGTCATTACTTCTATAATCCTGATTATCAATATTTTCAAGGATAGCCTGATTATCTTGCTTACGTAAGAGCAAGAAGACACCATTTTCGACTTCTGCGATCATACTCAATGCGCTATTGATACTAAAACCTCGATTATTTTCTTGTAGAACATCTTTAAAAATGTTTTCCATATGAACTCTTACATAGGGTTCAGTTGTTTCATCAACCTTTCCCTTTACTAGGGCAATATGAATATCGTTATGAATAGTATCCAAATAAGAATATAGATCAAAACCACCATACTTTGTTTTAAAAGGCCTCTGACTTATTCTCTCAACTGTCTTTTCATTTTCTACTCTGTAATGAATCAAATCAGCGATATAGCCTACTTTAACTCCATGCTTTTTTCCAAACTTGTATAAATCTTCGCTTCTAGCCATTGAGCCATCATCATTTAATATTTCAACTATCACTGAAGAAGCCTCAAACCCAGCTAAACGAGCCAAGTCACAGCCAGCTTCAGTATGGCCAGCACGAATTAAAACGCCACCCTGTTGAGCCATCAAAGGAAAAACATGGCCAGGCTGAACGATATCTATAGGCTTTGCATCTTTGGCAACCGCATCTAATATTGTTTTTGCTCTATCAGCGGCTGAAATTCCAGTAGTAACGCCTGATGCTGCCTCGATTGAGACTGTGAAGTTTGTAGAATGAAGGTCACTATTTTGAGAAACCATTAGAGGCAAGTTTAGTTGCTGACAACGCTGTTGAGTCAAAGTTAGACAAATTAACCCACGGCCATGTGTAGCCATGAAGTTNATATCTTCTTTTGTAACTTTTTCAGATGCAATTAATAAATCACCCTCATTTTCACGATTCTCATCGTCCATAAGAATAATCATTTTTCCTTGCTTATAATCTTCTANAAGTTCTTTTATTGAAGCATTCATAATCGTCTAATCTTTACCTNTGATATTAAGTTTTCAACATATCTAGCAATTAAGTCAATCTCTAGATTTACATTTGATTCGATAGAAAGATCTCCTAGGGTGGTTACTGAAAAAGTATGGGGAACTATATTAACATCAAAAATATTACCCTCAACGCTATTAACGGTAAGACTTACTCCATTGATACATATTGAGCCTTTTTTGGCGATATATTTAATTAAATCGATCTCAACAAGAATCTTTATTCGGGTACTATCACCATCCTTATTAATTGATTGGACTTTGCCAACTCCATCAACATGGCCACTCACCAAATGCCCATCAATACCCTGATTAAGCCTTAGAGACTTTTCTAGATTAACGCTCTCACCTTGAGATAGATCTGAAAAAGTTGTACAGTTAATCGTCTCATTAGAAACATCAGCAGTAAACCACTCATTTGACATTTGAGTAACCGTTAAACATACTCCGTTAACAGCAATACTATCTCCAATCTTAGAGTCACTTAAATCCAGAGTATTTGAATTAATTTTCAAAATAACACCATCATCAGAAGAATGAACCTCTTGAATACTTCCTTTAGCTTGAATAATCCCAGTAAACATTTATTAAATAGCTATATAAATTAGATTAAATTTTTGTTCAAGTACATATCTTTTTGACATTTAACCATCAATTAATATGCAATTAATCAATAGATTTCGATACAGACATTAATTAAATTCACACTTGAGTCAACAAATAGTCCTCATAGTTCCCTGAATAATAGTGTGCGCCATCGTCTTTAAGTTCGATTACTTTTGTAGACAAAGAGGACACAAACTCCCTATCATGACTAACAAAAATAAGTGTCCCTTTATAGTTATCTAGGGCTAAGTTTAAAGCTTCAATAGACTCCATATCCAAATGGTTAGTTGGCTCATCCATCAACAAAATATTTGGTTTTTGTAACATTAGCCTACCAAATATCATTCTTCCCTTTTCGCCACCAGAGAGAGACTTCACTGACTTTTTTACATCTTCCTTGCCAAATAACATTTTTCCTAAAACAGAACGCATCATTTGGATATCATCTTTCTCATTTTTAAATTGAGTCATCCAATCCAAGACACTCATATCTTTCTCAAACTCTTCATTATGATCTTGTGCATAATATCCAATATTGGAGTTTTCACTCCATTTCGTTTTTCCGCCATCTGACTCAACTTCACCAAATATAGTTTTAAGCAAAGTGCTTTTGCCAATTCCATTTTGACCAATAATCGCAACTCTCTCACCAGTCTCAACCATGATATTAATATCTTTTAAAACTTGTTCATCATCAAAACTTTTACTTAGACCTTGAACTTCTAATATATTTCTAAACAACTCTTTGCTTTGATTAAAAATAATATAAGGGCTCACTCTAGATGAAGGCTTAATATCATTCAGCTCAATCTTATTTAATTGTTTCAAGCGTGATGTTGCTTGCTTTGATTTAGATGCATTAGCAGAAAATCGTCGACACAAAATGTTTTAAATCTTTAATTTTTTCTTCCTTTTTAGCATTATCTGAACGCATCCTCTCCTGAATTGCAGTTGCAGCAACCATAAAATCATCATAACTTCCTGGAAAGACATTGAGCGCACCATAATCTAAATCAGCCATATGCGTACAAACACCATTTAAAAAATGACGGTCATGAGAAATGATAACCATGGTTGATTTTCTGGCACTTAAAACGCTTTCTAACCATCTAATAGAGTTAATATCAAGGTTATTCGTAGGCTCATCTAGCAAAAGAATTTCTGGGTCTGAAAATAAAGCTTGAGCTAGAAGAACTCTAAGTTTCCAGCCAGGTGCGATTTCACTCATTAATCCATAATGCTGATCTAAAGGAATATCAAGACCTAAGAGTAATTCACTAGCTGATGACTCTGCAGAATAACCATCCATTTCAGCAAATTCCATTTCTAATTCAGCAACCTTAATACCGTCTTCCTCACTCATTTCAGAAAGGCCATAGATTCTATCCCTTTCTTCTTTAATTTTCCATAACTCCTTGTGTCCCATGATCACAGTATCAACAACACGATACTGCTCAAAGGCAAATTGGTTCTGTGAAAGAACNCCCAGCCTTTGTCCNTCACCAACTAGAACAGAGCCATGAGAGGNCTTTAACTCTCCAGTTAATATTTTCATTAAGGTTGATTTTCCGCATCCATTTGCTCCAATCAAACCGTATCGATTCCCAGATTGAAATTTGACTGAAATATTCTCAAATAGAGGCTTTTCACCAAATTGCATGGTGACATTAGCAGTAGAAATCATTATCTAAAAAAAATTTATAAAAGAGAAGATTATCCCATATCGACTCAGAAATAGCTCAACTATTAAACGCAAAGATATCTAACAGAACTTTTCAATTAATATAAGTATAAAATATATTTGCTTATGAGATTAAATCCAAACATGCGAACAAGACAAATGCCTGACAAGTCATTATTGTTCACGATTCTGGCTTTATTAATTTTTGGTTGGATTATGTCCTTTTCTGCTTCATTGGCATATTTTTCAAGCTACTCTTATTTTTTTAAACAAACTTTGTTTATTTGTGCAGGTTTATTTGCTGGACTCATTATTTTAAATACACCTATTTCAGTTCTGCAAAAATACTCTATTCCTTTATTTATTCTCTCATTACTACTTCTTGCAGTTGTATTTTTTCCTCCCCCTATAGGTCATACAGTTAATGGCTCAACAAGGTGGATTAACTTTGTATTTTTTAAGTTTCAACCCTCAGANNTNATGAAACTATCCATGATACTTTTTATGGCTGGTTTCCTAATACGTCAAGAAAAAGATATTAGAAAGCCATGGAAAGGCTTTGTAAAAACACTGGTAATTATTGGTTTGGCAGACTTTCTGTTGATGCTTGAGACAGACTTTGGTGCCACTCTGATNATATCATTAACAGCAATGGCTATGCTATATGCTGCTGGTGTTTANCTTAAGCAGCTCAGTATAGTCACATCCTTTTTGTTTATTNTTGTTGGTATTTTTATTGCATTNAATCCAAACCGAATGGCTCGACTGACATCCTTTTGGGTNGANGATTTTTGGGGAAGCNCAGATCCTAAAGTACACCAAACCCAGCAAGCATTAATTGGTATTGCTCGGGGAGACTGGTTTGGCACTGGAATTGGTGCTGGTATTCAAAAATATGCACTTCTTCCAGAAAGGCATACCGATATGATTTTTGCTGTTATTGGAGAGGAATTGGGCTTTATGGGGATGTTGTTTGTCTTGCTATCNTTTCTATTTATTCTCTTAAAAGGTTTTTCTATTGCTAAAGTTGCCCTCCAAAAAGGTCGGCAATATAGTTCTTATGTAGTCTTTGGAATCTGNACCTGGTTTGCAATGCAAATTACAGTTAATATTGGTATGAATTTAGGCCTTTTACCNCCCAAGGGATTTACTTTGCCTCTATTAAGCTATGGTGGCACNTCTATGATTTTTGCAATTATCTCTTTGGCAATTATTGTTCGTGTTGATATGGAAAATAGAACAAAATATTCAAAACAGATTAACTATGTCTAAAAAAATTCTCGTTATGGCTGGGGGAACAGGTGGGCACATTTTTCCTGCCCTAGCTATCGCCAAAGAGCTTCATAAAAGAGGTACAGTCGTAGAGTGGCTTGGAGGTAAAAATTCTATGGAAAGTAGACTAGTTCCAGAATATGGCTATAAATTCCACGGGGTCTACACTAGCGGTCTGAGAGGTAAAAATTTACTAACAATATTAAAAGCTATGTTTTTACTTGGNTTTGGGTTGGTTCAAACTGTCATTGTCTTCACAAAGTTTAGACCAAACAAAGTCATAGGAATGGGGGGTTATGCTTCTGGGATTGGCGGTTTAATTGCAAAATTTTCTTTTACACCGTTAATAATTCATGAGCAAAATACTGTTCCAGGAACAACAAATAAATTATTAAGCAAGCTTTCTACCAAGTGCCTTCAAGCGTTCGAAAATACTTTCCATGAGAATGTAAAAGCCATAACAATAGGGAATCCTATACTGTTTAATCCAATCCCTAAAGTGGAACCTAAATCAATGAAAAACATACTTGTTCTTGGGGGTTCATTGGGAGCAAAAAAAATCAATCAAACTATACCTCATATTAAAACGTCCTTGAATATATGGCATCAAACCGGAGAAACTCATATCAATGAAGTTAAAGCTCTATATGACATCAGTTCAAACTCTAGTGCAAAAATTGAGGCCTTTATTGAAAATATGGCAGAGGCCTATGCATGGGCTGATTTAGTTATTTCTAGAGCAGGGGCAATGACAGTCTCAGAGTTAATTGCATCTAATACGGTAGCAATACTTATTCCATTTCCATTTGCAATTGACAACCATCAGAAAATTAATGCACAACACCTTTCTTTAAAGGGTGCTGGGATACTTATTGAAGAAGCAAATCTAAGCCCAGAGGCGATTGAAAATGAAATTAAACTTCTAAATTCTGAAAAAATTCATAAGATATCTACAAAACTAGAGGCTCTTAAAGTGTCAAATCCTGAGCAACTGATTGCTGATTATCTTCTTCATTGATTCCAAGACGACTAAAGAGTAGCTTGTCATTTGCGATTGTTGGGTTATCAGTAGTCAATAACTGCTCACCATAGAAAATAGAGTTAGCGCCNGCAAAAAAGCAAAGAGCTTGCATTCCCTCTCCCATATCTAATCTTCCTGCTGATAGTCTTACAACAGCTTTAGGCATCAAGATTCTTGCAACAGCGATTGTTCTGACAAATTCACTCTCACTTGGAGGCTTGACATTCTCAAATGGCGTTCCTGGAATAGGAACCAATAAATTAATGGGGACACTATCAGGGTGTTGTTCAAGGTTGGCAAGCGATTGCAGCATTGAAGCACGATCAGTCTCAGTCTCTCCCATTCCCAAAATTCCACCACTGCAAACATTGATATTAGCCTCTTTAACTGCCTCTAAAGTGTCTAAACGATCTTGAAAGTTACGCGTCGATACAACATTAGGGTAATGCTCTTTTGAAGTATCAATATTATGGTTATAGTAATCCAAGCCTGCCTCTTTGAGGGTCGATGCCTGTTTTNGTGANAGCATTCCTAAAGTAACACATGTTTCCATGCCCATAGCTTTAACACCTTGGATCATTGGAATNACTTTATCAAGGCTTTTATCAGTAGGGTTTCTCCAGGCAGCTCCCATACAAAACCTAGAAGCACCTTTATCTTTCGCTTTTTTTGCCTGATGCAATACTTGATCAATCTCCATTAATTTTTCACGCTCAAGNCCTGTGTCATATTTTGAACTTTGAGAACAATAAGAGCAATCTTCAGGACATGCACCAGTTTTAATATTTAATAAAGAACTTACTTGAACCTTATTTGGGTCAAAAGTTTCTCTATGAATGCTGTGCGCTTTAAAAAGAAGATCGTTAAAAGGAAGCTCAAATAAAGCTTTTATTTCATCTAATTCCCAATCATTTTTTACTTCAATCATCTGATTTTCTGTATTTAAGTTAATTAATTTTACCGCAACAAATAGTTCTAAAAAGAACAATAAAAAGCCGCGCATTGTGCGCGGCTTTTTACTCACTAATAAATATCTTAGCAGCTATAGTATAAATCAAACTCTAGCGGCTGAGGTGAAGCTCTCATTGCTGTAACTTCTTGCATCTTAAGTTCAATAAATGAGTCAATAACCTCGTCTGTAAAGACTCCACCTTGCTTAAGGAATTCACGGTCATCATCAAGCGCTTCCAAGGCGATGTGAAGCATTCCAGCAACTTTAGGAATAGANCCATCACTATCTTCATAAAGATCTTGATCTGCTGGCTTACCAGGATGNATTTTATTTTTTATACCNTCAAGGCCTGCCATTAGNAGTGCTGAGAAAGCAAGGTAAGGGTTAGCAGTCGAATCTGGAAAACGCACTTCAATACGNCGCCCCTTAGGATTTTTAACAAAAGGTATTCTAATTGCTGCTGAACGATTCTTNGCAGAGTAAGCTAGCATTTCTGGCGCTTCAAATCCAGGAACTAAACGCTTATATGAGTTTGTAGAAGGATTAGTAAAAGCATTCAATGCCCTTGCATGTTTNATAATTCCACCAATATAAAAGAGCGCCATTTCGCTTAAGTTCCCATATTGATCTCCATCAAATAAGTTAACTCCATCCTTTGCAATAGACATATGCACGTGCATTCCATTACCATTATCAACCGCAATTGGTTTAGGCATAAATGTAGCTGTTTTGCCATANAGGTGNGCAACATTATGAACGCAGTATTTAAAGATTTGAGTCTCATCAGCCTTTTTAACTAATGTGTTAAATAACGCGCCAATTTCACACTGTCCTGCAGTTCCAACCTCATGATGATGAACCTCAGTAGTAACACCCATTTCCTCAATTGCTAGACACATTTGAGAACGAAGATCATGCAATGAATCAACTGGAGGAACTGGGAAATAACCACCTTTGATACCTGGACGATGACCTTTGTTTCCACCTTCCATATCGACTCCAGAATTCCATGCAGCTTCTTCAGAGTTAATTTCATAAAATGCCTTACCCATGCCGTGACCGGTGTCCCACTTAACACTATCAAAAACAAAAAATTCAGGTTCATTTCCAAAATATGCTGTATCACCAACTCCAGAAGCCTTCAAAAATTCTTCTGCACGATATGCAATAGATCTTGGATCTTTAACATAGCCTTTTAAATCACTTGGCTCAATAATATTACAGCGAATGTTTAGCGTTACTTCTTCTGTGAACGGATCAATAATTGCAGTATCGCAATCAGGCATTAGAATCATGTCAGACTCATTAATATCTTTCCAGCCCGAGATTGAAGATCCATCGAACATCTGACCATCTTCTAATTTTTCAGTATCAACTGTGTGAGCAGGAACACTTACATGTTGCTCTTTTCCTTTGGTATCAGTGAAACGAAAATCTATAAACTTAACATTCTGTTCTTCGATTATTTTCATTACATCTTTTGCAGACATAGATATACTCCCTATAAAAATAGTAAACTTAAAAAATGACAGGCATTGTCAGAAGTCTGCGCCGTTGCAAACGAATGTTGATCCCATTAGGAACAACACAAGATATTTCAAACGTGGATTATATCCTAGTTTTTATGACTTTAACCTAGAAAATTATTCAACTGCAATTGACCTTTATCAAACCCAATCTTTGGGCTTTAAAAAATAACTAGTTAATTTTTCTTCATTACTGTTTGGATCAATTTTGTGTTGGTATGACCACTTTACAGAAGGTGGTAATGACATCAAAATCGATTCAGTTCTTCCACCACTTTGAAGGCCAAATAGTGTCCCTCTATCTTGAATTAGATTAAATTCTACGTATCGCCCACGTCTGAAGAGCTGAAACTCTTTCTGTTTATCAGTATAAGAAGTATTCATCCTTTTTTTAACAATTGGAAGGTAAGCTTCACTGAAATGATTCCCAACACTCTTCATAAATTCAAAGCATTGATCAAAACCGCCTTTATTGAGATCATCAAAAAAAAGACCTCCAATACCGCGCTGTTCATCTCTATGATTTAAGTAAAAATAGTCATCACACCACTTTTTATAGTCTTGGTATGTTTTATCACCAAATGACATACAAGCGTTTTTTGCAGTTTGATGCCAGTGAATTGCATCTTCATCAAATCCATAATATGGTGTCAAATCAAAACCTCCTCCAAACCACCATATAGGGTCNTTACCTTTTTCTTCAGCAATAAAGAACCTTACATTNGCATGCGTTGTTGGAATAAATGGATTATCTGGGTGAAGTACCAATGAAATACCTAGGGCAGTGTATTTTCTTCCTTCTAACTCTGGTCTAAGGGTTGTTGCTGATTTAGGCATTTTATCGCCAGTTATTATGGAGTAGTTTACCCCGCCCTTTTCAAATAAACTTCCATCTGAAATAACTCGCGTTATTCCGTTACCTCTTCCATCTTCTCTTTTCCATATATCCGTATCAAAATTAGATATTGAATCTAATTTTCCAAACTCCTCGCATATGTCATTTTGCAGGTTTAATAAATATTTTTTTACTTGTTCAATCATTTGCATCAAATTTTAACGAATAAGATTAAAAAGAAATTTACCTGGATCTCACACCAGTTAATAAATTTATAATTTTAGAAGGATCTGAATTATACATATTTGGAGGAAGCTCAAATGCTAGGGAATTACCAAAATACCTTTTCAATTCAAGCTTTGATGTAGCAACTTTTCTACCCTGTAAATTAGCACTTGTTGAAATTAGTGCTGAGCCTGTATTTTCACAAAAGAAAGTGATTAATGGATCGGAAGTTATTCGAACTGCTAAGAGTTCATTATCCCCAGCAAGTAAAGGTGACAATTCATCTGACTTAGGGACCAAGTATGTAGTTGGCGTATCTGTTGGCTTAGCTAATTTTTGAAAAAGCTTACTACTCATATTAGAGTTAATATAAGGCATTAGAAAACTAATATCTGATGCCAGAAGAATAAAACCCTTAGCAATATCTCTTTTTTTTAGATTAATGATTGTTTGAATGGCACTAGGATTATTGGCTAAACATCCCAGACCATATATTGTATCAGTAGGGTGAGCAATGACTCCCGTTCTTAAATGATGTAAAGCAAGCTTTATTTTAGAATTTATGATCATTTTTTAGCTCTTGGATGAAACTCGTCATAGACTTTGGATAATTCTAAGAAATCAAGGTGCGTATAAATCTGTGTGCTTTTAATGCTTTTGTGACCCAAAAACTCTTGAACTGTTCTTAAGTCATGACTTGACTGCAAAAAGTGTGTGGCTGCTGCATGTCTCAGCATATGTGGATGAACATTAATGGAAACGCCCACTTGTAATGCTCTATTTTTTACAACATTCTGAACTGTTCTTGTAGATATTCTTATGTTTTTTTGATTTATAAATAATGCATCTGAACTACAATTAGGCCTCATCTCTAAATATCTTTTAAGGACATCAATAGTTGCCTCTCCTATTGGCGAAAACCTTGCTTTTCCACCTTTGCCCATAACCTTAACAAAACCCTCACTCAGATCAAAATCTGCAAGGTTAATACCAACTAATTCAGATACACGCAAACCACAAGAATACAAAAGCTCAATCACCAGGACTGAGCGCAACTCTTTGNAGCTTGATGTATTGATNCTCATCATTCTTCTTAAGTCATCAAAGTCAATAGTTTTTGGTAAAACGCGCTCAACCTTTGGGGTTTGAACAGATAATGCTGGATTTTTCTGAATGATATTATTTTCAATCAAGTAATTAAAAAAAACTCTTATTGATGACAAATATCTTTTTAATGACTTTGCAGAAATACTACGATGTCTAAGCTCCATGACAAAGATATTAATTGCATCAGAGTCAATTGATACCCAGTTAGTGATACCTCGGTTATTCAAAAAAGAAACAAACTTCAATAAGTCACGCTTATAGGATGAAATTGTATTTAAAGCATAATTTTTCTCTACATTTAAATACTCAACAAATCCTTCAATTTGATTGATTAATATTTCTTGTTTGTACTTGTTTTTTTCGTGATTGACCATATCTTAACATTTTAAGTTAAAACGATAGGGGATTTTGAATGAGTCAAAAACAAACACATGAATTTCAAACTGAGGTTTCACAACTTCTAGATTTGATGATTCACTCTCTTTATTCTAATAAAGAGATCTTTCTCAGAGAACTAGTATCTAATGCATCAGACGCCATTGATAAACTCAAGTTTGAGTCGCTATCTAATGAATCTCTTCTAGAAGGCAAAGAAGAGCCAAGCATTCACATTGACATAGATAAAGAAGCCGGGAAAATTAGTATTAGAGATAATGGAATTGGAATGACTCAAGATGAAGTCATGGAAAATATTGGCACCATTGCCAACTCTGGCACTAGAAAATACCTTGAGAGTCTTGATAAAAATCAAACTCAAGATTCTAATTTGATTGGTCAATTTGGTGTTGGATTCTACTCCTCTTTTATCGTTTCGAACACTGTAACACTGCTCAGTAGAAAAGCAGGCGATGATAAAGCTAATGGAACTAAATGGGTTTCTAAAGGTAAGGGAGAGTATTCTATCGAAACTGTTGAGCTTAAAGATTATGGCACCACAGTTATTCTCGATGTTAAAAAAGCTGAAAAAGAATTCCTTGATGATTATCGTCTTCGTGGCATTGTTTCTAAATACTCAGATCACATCACTGTTCCTATTATGATGGTTAAAGCCTCAGAGGAAGATGAGAGCGAAATTGTTTATGAAACAATTAATAAAGCTACTGCATTTTGGATGCAAGACAAAAAAGAATTATCACAAAATGATTACGATGAATTCTACAAATCCTTGACCTATGACTTTGATGGCCCGTTAACCCAAATCCATAATAGAGTAGAGGGAAAACTTGATTATTCATCACTTCTATTTATACCCAAAAAGGCTCCCTTTGATATGTGGGAACCTAAAAGAAAAGGTGGCGTTAAGCTATATGCTAAGAGAGTTTTTATTATGGAAGGGAATGAGGAATTACTCCCTCAATATCTTAGGTTTATCAAAGGTGTAATCGATACTGCAGATCTTTCATTAAACGTCTCAAGAGAAATTCTTCAAGGTAGTAAGGTTGTTGACACAATTAAGAAGGCTTCCGTAAAACGTATTCTCTCTGAACTAGACAAAATGTCTAAAAANAAGCCAGAAGATTATGCAACATTTTGGAAAGAGTTTGGCATGGTTATTAAGGAGGGTGTGGTAGAAGACTTNGCTAATAAAGACAAAATTTCTAATCTTTTAAGATTCACCTCAACAGCTTCAGACTCTTCTGATCAAACGGTTTCTCTAAAAGACTACATTGATCGAATGAATAAAGATCAAAAAAATATTTACTATGTGACAGCTGATAATTATGACGCAGCAAAAGGCTCGCCTCATCTTGAAATCTTTAAACAGAAAGATATTGAAGTCTTATTGCTATCCGATAGAGTTGATGAGTGGNTGGTTGCTAATTTTGGTGAGTTTGAAGAACTTTCACTTAAGTCAATTGCTAAGGGAGATCTAGAAGATCTTGACTCCAAGGAAGATAAGAAAAAGAAAGAGAAAACTGTTAAAGATTATGAAAAAGTTATCTCAAAAGCGCAAGAAATTCTTAATCACCAGGTTAAAGAGGTTAAAGTGTCAAGCCGCTTGAGTGAGTCCCCTTCCTGTTTGGTTGCAGATGAAAATGAATTAGGTGGCAATATGGAAAGAATAATGAAGTCACTTGGACAGGATGTGCCAGACACTAAGCCAATTCTTGAAATAAACCCAACTCATCCCCTTGTTATGAAACTTAAAACAAAAGTGGACGAAGATGTTGTCAAGGTACTCTTTGATCAGGCCGTGCTTAGTGAGGGTGGTCAAATTAAAGAACCTGCTGAGTTTGTTAAGAGAATGAACAAGCTTATGCTAGGATAATTTTNTACTCTTAACTCAAAAAAGCCCGATTNTCGGGCTTTTTTATTTTTGGTATGGTTTAATTTTATTAAGAATACCCCTAAGTATTGCTACCTCTTCCTTTTCAGGNANACTCCTTCCAAAAAATCTTCTTAACCGTCTCATTAATAGGTTTTGTGGTTTTTTAGAGTCNAAGTAACCAAGATGCTCCAATGCCTGCTCCAAATGCTTATAAAAACTATTCAAATCTTNAAAATTTGCTAATTCTCCTAAAGTATTATCAAACTTTCCCTCAACAGTACTTACATAATTCTGATAGGCAAAAACTTGTATCGCTGAAGCCACATTTAATGAAAAATATTGGGGATTTCCTGGGATTGTCATTAGGATTGAACANAAGTCTAACTCTTCATTCGTTAGCCCTGAATTTTCAGTTCCAAAGACAACTGCGACTTCTTGATTGTTAGAGACAACTGANGATTGTATTTCATTGCATGTTTCAATAACATCTAANTGCCTCCATTTAATNTTTCTCTGACGAGCACTGGCACCAATAACTAAATTAACACCTATTAAAGCCTCCTCCAGGGATGANCAGACAATTGCATTGGATAATACATCGTCNGCACCACTGGCTCTTGCTGTTGCAACAGCAGATGGGTAGTTAGATGGNGCTACTAAATATAATTGCGTTAACATCATATTCTTCATAGCTCTGGCAGCTGCACCAATATTGCCCGGCTCGGTAGTATTCACCATGACAATCCTTACTTTATCAAAACTCGTCAAGGTATAATTCGTTTCTTTATTTATTTGGCTCATTTACCATGCATCCTACCGTCAATATTGCAGTTAGAGCTGCCAGAGCAGCTGGTGATGTTATTTTAAGGTACCATAATCAGNTCGATATACTAACCATTGAAAATAAGTCAATTAACGACTTCGTTTCAGAGGTTGATAAAACGGCTGAAAAAGCCATTATAAACGAGATTAAAAAAGCCTTTCCAAAACATTCAATTTTGGCTGAAGAGAGCGGCAAAACTCTTGGTGATGAGGATTTTCTTTGGATTATTGATCCATTAGATGGCACCACTAATTACCTTCATGGTTTTCCTCAATATGCTGTTTCAATTGCCCTACTTGAAAAAGGAGTTACCACCCATGCTGTGATATATGACCCTTTTAAGGAAGAGCTCTTTACCGCCTCAAAAGGTGAAGGTGCTTATCTTAATAATGAAAGAATTAGGGTGACTATATCAAATGGACTGGAGGACACTCTTATTGGAACTGGTTTCCCATTTAAGCACCCTCAACACCTTGACTGTTATATTGAAACTTTTAGAGCGATTCATCCTCACGTTTCTGGAATAAGAAGAG
>JGI26248J51725_1000333_pt1 | contig 18078 bp, 19 predicted proteins | sample SaaInlV_120m_DNA_2_FD_51725 | JGI IMG/M metagenome (IMG submission 51725) | reverse complement strand
TCAACGTGTACCCGGCGCGCATAGTCATAAGTGACTGCGAGTCCTGGGCGTAACTCCGATACGGCGGGCTGCGGTGACCACAAGGTTGCGCCAACCACCGGGTCCAGCGCGAGACTTGCCGGTATTCCTGCGAGGTATCCCACAATAAGCACGACAATTTGCAGCAATCTCAATCGCTGATCGCGACCAGAAACTGTCGCCGGGAAAAGCTGCCTTTTTCTCATATCACTTCCTGTTGCAAGCGATCTTTGCAGATCATTCATTCATTAGCGTTCATTTTATACGCTTCATGTCCATTGGGCCCAGACAGTATGAATTGATCGCCAAAAAAAAGCCCCGCCGATGGGCGGGGCTTTGATACTACTCGCAGGCGAGCGACAGGCTTACATCATGCCGCCCATGCCGCCCATGCCGCCCATATCACCGCCCGGCATCGGCATCGCCGGCTTATCTTCCGCCAGTTCCGCGACCATCGCCTCGGTGGTGATCATCAGACTGGCAATCGATGCAGCGTGCTGCAGCGCAACGCGGGTTACCTTGGTCGGATCCAGGATGCCCATGGCAATCATGTCGCCATACTCACCCGTGCCGGCGTTGTAACCATAGTTACCGTCCTTGGTGCAGACCTGATTCAACACAACAGATCCTTCCTCACCAGCGTTGGCNACGATCTGACGCAGCGGCTCTTCAATTGCCTTTTGGACAATTTTCACACCCATGTCCTGGTCAGCATTGGCTCCCTTGACGCTGCCCAGTGCATCCACACATCGCACCAGAGCCACGCCGCCACCAGGAACAACACCTTCCTCCACGGCTGCGCGGGTCGCGTGCAGTGCATCTTCAACGCGGGCCTTTTTCTCTTTCATCTCGACTTCAGTTGACGCGCCCACCTTGATCACGGCGACACCGCCGGCNAGCTTAGCGACACGCTCTTGCATCTTCTCCTTGTCGTAATCTGAGGTTGCTTCGTCGATCTGGACACGAACCTGATTAACGCGCGCTTCGATATCGCTGGCAGAGCCTGCGCCATCGATGACGGTGGTGTTTTCCTTGCTGATCTGAACACGCTTGGCCGAACCCAATTCTTCAAGCGTTGCCGCTTCAAGACTCATGCCGACTTCCTCAGAAATCACCTGGCCACCGGTCAGAACCGCAATATCCTGCAGCATCGCTTTACGTCGATCACCAAAGCCTGGTGCCTTCACAGCGCAGACCTTGACGATGCCGCGGATGTTGTTGACCACCAATGTTGCCAGGGCTTCGCCTTCGATATCCTCGGCGATGACCAGCAAAGGCCGACTGGCCTTGGCGGTCGCTTCCAGCACCGGCAGCATCTCGCGGATGTTAGAGATTTTCTTGTCGTGAATCAGGATCAACGGATTTTCCAGATCAGCTTGCATAGTATCCTGGTCGTTGATGAAGTAGGGCGAGAGATAACCGCGGTCAAACTGCATGCCCTCAACCACTTCCANCTCGTTGTCAAGGCTCTTGCCTTCTTCCACTGTGATGACGCCTTCTTTGCCGACCTTTTCCATCGCTTCNGCAATAATGCCGCCGACAGATTCGTCCGCATTAGCAGAAACCGTGCCTACTTGGGCGATTTCCTCGTAACCGGCGCAAGGCTTGGAAACCTCGACCAGTTGCGCCACCGCGGCGACTACTGCCTTGTCGATGCCGCGCTTGAGATCCATCGGGTTCATGCCGGCGGCTACCGACTTCAAACCCTCACGCAGCATGGCCTGGGCCAGTACGGTTGCGGTCGTGGTGCCATCACCAGCCACGTCAGAAGTCTTGGAAGCCACTTCCTTGAGCATCTGCGCACCCATATTCTCGAACTTATCTTTCAGTTCAATTTCCTTGGCAACCGAAACACCATCTTTGGTCACGGTCGGTGCACCAAAAGATTTATCGAGCACCACGTTGCGACCCTTGGGGCCCAACGTCACTTTTACAGCATCCGCCAGAATGTTNACGCCGCGCATCTTGGCGGCTCGGGCGGCTTCACCGAATTTCACTTCTTTAGCTGACATTATCTTGTTCCTTTAAAAATCAATGAGTATTTGATCGGCTCAGGTGAGAAACACCTCAGCCCTCGATGACGCCCATGATGTCGTCTTCGCGCATCACCAGCACCTCTTCGCCTTCAACCTTGACTTCAGTGCCCGAATACTTGCCAAACAGTACCGTGTCACCGGCCTTCACATCCGGGATCAGTCGCTCACCGTTGTCCTGACGCTTGCCATTGCCCACTGCCAGCACTTCGCCGGTCATCGGCTTCTCAGTTGCGCTATCAGGGATGACGATTCCGCCGGCGCTGGTCCGTTCCTCGTCGAGGCGTCGCACCACAATACGATCGTGCAGTGGTCGAATATTCATCTAGTTAATCTCCTAAAGTATTGAGTAATGGAGGGGAAATTTGAGTCCAACGAATGTTGGCACTCAACTCATCTGAGTGCTAATAATAGGGATTATTCAGCCAGAGTCAAGGGCCTGGCAACAAATCAGTCGTCCAGGCGCCGAAATTCCCCCTCAACGGGNCCCTGACGGGCGCCGCCAGCACCCGGGTTTTGTACTCCAGGTACCAACCGGGTAGCCAGCCAGCCCTGTATGAAACGCCGCCGCAGTGGCGGCGTCAGACAGGCAAAACCCAAGGCATCGGTGAAAAACCCCGGAGTCAGCAACAGTGCGCCGGCAACCAGCAGTACCAGGCCCTCCATGATGGTCAGGGCGGGTAACTCGCCCTGACCCATGGCGACCCGAAAGCGATGTATTGTGGCCAGCCCCTGGCGCCGCACCAGGGCTGCGCCGGCCAGTGCCGTGCCCACAACTGCTGCTACTGTCCAGTAGGCGCCAATCAGCCCCCCTATCTCTATCAGGAGATAGATTTCAAGCAGCGGAATCAATAAAAATGCGAGAACGAGTAACGGCATCACACGGATTTTAGGGTTAAGGCTATCGACTAAAATAACCTGAAATGGCGACTTATTTCTGGACAATGGCCCGGCATACAGATTCTACGTCAGTCTGGCCAACATTAGAAAATGCTGACTCAAGCAATTTGATGCATCCGGGCATGCGAGAATTACTGCGTATGATGCCATTCCTATTCCAAGCCCGAGCCGTGAGCCAAGCTCTATAAGCCAACATGAATTCCACATTTTTTAGCCGCCAAAGGGCTCTCTTCAGGCGCCAGCTGCTACCCGTCTGGAAAGCACTGGGCCAGGGCGTCTGCTCAGGCCTTCGGTTTTGCGAAGGGCGCCACTATGGGCTTGGCCAAATGCTCATTGGCTTTTTGCTGGTTGCACTCACAGTGCATGTACCAGCTCAGGAATCCGAGGAGTTGCTCGAACCCGAGCGCGCATTTGCCTTTTCAGCAAAGGTCGTCTCTGCCGATCAGATCGCTGTGACCTGGCAGATCGCGCCGGGATATTACATGTACGCAGATAAGTTCCATTTCGAAAGCGATCCACAGGGTGTCGCACTTGGCGAGATCATTTTTCCACCAACCAAGATTAAGCGCGATGAGTTTTTCGGCGATGTCGAGATTCTTGAGGGTAGCGCGCGGATCATGCTGGGATTGGAGCGTACCGCTGAAGATACGGGGCAGGTGAACCTCACTGCCCGCGGTCAGGGCTGTAATGAGCCGGTTGGGGTGTGCTACCCGCCCATGACTCACACCCTGGCATTGAACCTGTTGACACCGTCAGGCACGGCGCAGCAGCCGCTGGCGTCTACCACTGTTAACAGTGTCACTGACCTGCGCCAGTTACTGGGTGTTGCCGCGAACGAACCTGAATTCCTCGATGTCGATGAGGCCTTTCACCTGGATATCAAGGCCAATGGCCCGCAAACACTGAGCGCGCATTTCACCATCGCGCCAGGCTATTACCTTTATCAGGACAAGCTCAGTTTTCTAAGCGTTGGCAACCCGGCACTTGCAGATTACAACTTGCCCGGCGGGAAAACCAAACATGACCCCTACTTTGGGGATGTAGCGATCTATTCGGCTGATTTCGCGGTAGACCTGGCATTGGCAGGTGGTGCTGGGAGTAAAGAAATGCGGGTCGATGCCAGTTACCAGGGTTGCGCGGAAAAGGGCATCTGTTACCCACCAGTGAAAAAATCTTTCACCATTGCCTTGCCACAACTTATCAGCGACGCTGTCGCAGCCACACCAACCGCAGCACCCGTACCCGAAAGCGCAGACGATACGATATCGGGCAGCGCACTCGCCGGCTACCTGGGCGTGGCCTTTGGCACCGGACTGCTGCTGAGTTTTACCCCATGCGTCCTGCCGCTGATTCCGATCCTTCTGGGCAGTGTGGTTGGCCAATCCGGTGGCGGGCGCTTACGCGGTGCCACACTATCGGTGGTTTACGTGCTTGGCACGACGGTAACCTACGCAGCCATCGGCGCAGTGGCCGGAGCAACAGGAGATCAGTTACAGGCCTATTTTCAGAATATCTGGGCAATTGGCACGATCGCCCTGATCTTGTCGCTCATGGCTTTGTCGATGTTCGGCTTGTATAACGTTCAACTGCCCTCGGCGCTGCAGTCGCGGCTAAGTACCAGCAGCCAACGCCTGGGTGGCTCGGCCGGCATGATCTTTGTGCTTGGCGCGCTCTCCGCCCTGATTGTTGGGGCCTGCGTGTCACCGTTGCTGATCTCGGTATTGAGCATCGCCATCTTGCACGGTGACCCCTGGCTGGGCGCCGCGCTGATGTCGGCACTCGCCTTGGGTATGGGTGTAATCCTTATTGCGGCCGGCGCTGGTGCCGGCTATCTCATTCCCCGCAATGGTCTGTGGATGGAACGAGTTAAGCAAGTATTCGGTGTCATGCTGCTCGGAGTCGCGATCTATCTGCTGGGCGCCGTGCCAGACGTACCCGTGCTGCTGCTGTGGGCGGCGCTGTTCATTATCACTGCGGTTTACCTGGGCGCAACCCGTGCGCTACCGGAGCAGGCATCGGGCTGGCAGATACTTTTTAAAGGAATGGGAACGGTTCTGCTGGTCTGGGGCGTACTGGCAATGATCGGCGGCTTTAGCGGCAATCGAAATATCCTCGCGCCCGTATCGCTGGAATCGCTCGGGAGCCGGGGCCTATTGCAATCCGAGGCCACGATCACCACTGCCCATTTCACCCAGGTCGATTCCTTGTCGACACTGGACAATGCCCTAAAGTCAGCCAACGCCTCAGGTCACAAAGTGCTGCTGGACTTTTATGCCGACTGGTGTACCGATTGCATACGAATGGAAGAGTCCACATTTCGCGATCCGGGCGTGGCCGCAGCACTTGCTGGCTACCGTCTGCTGCAGGTAGACGTCACAGACCCCGATGACCCGAAAACCAGTGCCATAAAGAAGCGTTACGGCGTCTTCGGGCCACCGGCCATACTGTTCTTTAATGCCAACGGCGACGAAAATACCGCCCAGCGACTCTACGGCTATAAAGGTGCCCAGGCGTTTGTTGCATTGCTAAAGACGCTCTAAATCTTGCGATGAAGCCCCGGGTTACCATCATGGCCTGGGGTCTTGGCGGAGTCTTGGCGCTTGCAATCGGGCTTTTCGCTTCGCATTGGCTTGGCAATCGCTCGCCCACACCGGTGGGCGCTCAACTCGTGGCCTTTTCACTGCCAAGAAGTGATGGCCAGATTTTCTCGTCAGAACAACTGGCCAACCGCGTGGTGCTCATCAACTTCTGGGCCACGTGGTGCGCGCCCTGCCGTACCGAGATACCGCTGCTGATCGGCGCCCATGCACTGCACGCCCCGGTGCTGGCGGTGGTAGGGATCGCAGTCGATGACATTGAAGCGGTACGTCGGTTTGAGAACGAGATGGGCCTGGATTACACCTCGCTGATCGCCAAGACCGAAGGCCTTGCCCTGATGGCCCGTTATGGCAGTCCGGGTAACCTACCCTTTACACTGCTGTTCGACAGCAAGGGGCGCTTGCAGCACCATAAGACAGGCGAACTGACCGCAAATGACCTCGATCGATGGCTTGCTGACCTGCTTTGAGCCGTCACTATCCGACCCATAGTCGAGTTATTATTTTCGCCGAAAAATAGGCAAATTTCATCGAAATCGCGGATAAATGATCCAATCTGGACATAAAATGGAAAAATGGTGAGAATACTCATCTACCCACCAGAGTACTGACTGATGCCTGATATCCTGTTGTTACACGGACCGAACCTTAATTTGCTCGGTGAGCGAGAACCAGGCATTTACGGACGTCAGACCCTGGCCGATATTAACGAGCAAGCCGATTCACTGTGCTCCTCACGCGGTGCCACGCTTGAGGCCATGCAGTCCAACGCCGAGAGTGAGCTTGTGGAGCGGGTTCAGCGTGCCCCCGGTGATGGCGTGGGCTTCATCGTGATCAACCCCGCAGCTTTTACCCACACCAGTGTTGCTCTGCGCGACGCCCTGGCTGCGGTCAGCCTGCCTTTTATCGAAGTCCACCTGTCCAACCCACATGCCCGCGAAGCGTTCCGGCGCCAATCCTTTTTCTCCGACCTGGCCCAGGCTGTTATCTGTGGCTTCGGTCCGCGCGGCTACGAGGTCGCCATTGATGCGGCGCTGAATCAGCTGGGTTTTGCTGGGACAAAGGCCTGAGACGCAATCCATGGATATACGCAAGATAAAAAAACTCATTGAGATGCTCGAAGAATCTCAACTCAATGAGATCGAGATCAGCGAAGGTGAAGAATCGATCCGACTCAGCCGTGGAAGCACGCCCTATACCGGTTCGGCCGGGCCAGGAGTCTTCGCGACACCCGCCCCGTTGCCGCTGTTCCACCGGCTTACATCCCGGATGAAACCGGGGTAACCATTACAGAGCCGCCCGAAACATCCAACGAAGCGGGGGCCGTGTTCTCACCTATGGTCGGCACCTTCTACGCCTCTCCCAATCCTGAATCCAAGCCCTACGTCGAAATTGGGAGCAGCGTCACCGTGGGCGATACGCTGTGCATGATAGAAGCCATGAAGATATTCAATCACGTGGAAGCCGAAGTCAGTGGCGTAGTCCGCAAGATACTCAAACATAGCGGCGATCCGATCGAATACGGCGAAGCCCTGTTTGTTATTGACGAAGACAGCGCCTGAGCAAACGCCCATGATTGACAAATTGGTGATCGCGAACCGCGGCGAGGTCGCACTGCGGATTCTGCGGGCCTGCGGAGAACTCGGCATCCAAACCGTGGCGCTGCATTCTGAAGCCGACGCCGATACCAAGTATGTCCGTCTCGCCAAGGAGTCGGTTTGTATCGGGCCGGCCCCTGCAGCGGCTAGCTACCTCAACATCCCGGCCGTNATCGCAGCGGCTGAAGTGACCGATGCCAGTGCTATCCATCCGGGTTATGGTTTTCTGGCTGAAAATGCTGATTTTGCAAAGCATGTAGAAGAAAGCGGCTTTATTTTCGTCGGGCCGGCACCCGAAACTATCCGCCTGATGGGGGATAAAATCTCGGCGATCAAAATGATGCGCGAGGCCGGGGTGCCCTGTGTACCGGGCTCCGATGGACCCCTGCCGGATGATGCCGACGCAATCATGCGCATCGCCGCTGGGATTGGCTACCCGATCATCATCAAGGCTACTGCCGGGGGTGGTGGCAAAGGTATGCGAGTCGTCCATACCGAGGCCGCGTTGCTGAATGCGTGGCAACTGACACGCAGTGAAGCCCAAGCGGCGTTCGCTAACGACACTGTTTATATGGAGCGCTACCTGGAAAAACCGCGGCACGTCGAGTTTCAGGTCCTCGCCGACACCCAGGGCAATGTGGTCATCCTTGGAGACCGTGACTGCTCGATGCAGCGCCGTCACCAGAAGGTGCTGGAGGAAGCTCCAGCGCCGGGAATTACTGACGACATGCGCCACAAGATGGGGGAGCTGTGCGCCAATGCCTGCCGCCTTATCGGTTACCGCGGTGCCGGCACCTTCGAGTTTTTGTTCGAGCGCAATGAGTTCTTCTTTATTGAAATGAANACCCGTTTGCAGGTCGAACACCCGGTGACTGAGGCCATTTCCGGTGTTGATATCGTGCGCGAACAGATCCAGATCGCAGCCGGCGAACCTCTTAGCGTGTGTCAGGACGATATTCGTCTACGGGGTCACGCCGTGGAATGCCGGATCAACGCGGAAAATCCGGATACCTTCATGCCCTCACCGGGGCTTATCACCCAGTACCATCAGCCCGGAGGGCCCGGTATCCGGGTCGACTCGCACATCTTCAATAACTACCGGGTGCCGCCCTACTACGACTCGCTGATTGCCAAGGTTATTGCCTATGGCGAAACACGTGAACAGGCTCTTGTGCGCATGAGTGGGGCACTGCGAGAAATGGTCGTCGATGGTATTGATACCAATATCACCCTGCAGCGACGGCTGGTAAACGATGCTGCCTTCCGGCAACAGGCGCTGGATATTCATTACCTGGAACGCCAGTTATCCAGTTGAGCAGTAGTGCCGTCGAAAACGCAGCAGGGCCAACTACAGCCTACTGGCTGCAAATCTCTGTCACGGTGGCCTGTGATGTGGCGNACTGTGTAGACGAGGCTCTCGAGGTATTTGGGGCTATCGCGGTGAGCCGAACAGACGCTGGCGACTCGCCGCAGTTCGATGTAGCCNAACCCGGTGANCCCCGCTGGGCTTTGCAGACAGTAACCGGAGTATTCGACCCAAGCATAGATGTCGGCACCTGCACAACGATGCTCACTGGGATTATTGGCAAGGAAATCACAGTACAAGTCGATCAACTTGCCGACCAGGACTGGGAGCTGTGCGGCCGAACCCAGTTTCAGCCCATCAAAATCAGCGACCAGTTGTGGGTTTGCCCACCCTGGCAGACTGCTCCCGATACCAACGCTTTGAATCTCGTTATTACCCCAGGACTTGCTTTTGGAACAGGCACCCATCCGACCACGCAACTGTGCCTGACCTTGCTCGAAGAATTAACACTTAAGGACTGCTCGGTACTGGATTGGGGCTGTGGCTCAGGTATCCTTGCGGTAGCGGCCTTGCGCATGGGGGCCACACAGGCGACTGCGGTAGACCTTGACCCACGAGCCCTAACCGCTACCCAGGAAAACGCCGAACGCAACAGAGTCAATCATGGTCTGTCAGTCATGTCGGTGGACCAGCTATCTCACGACTTAGGTTACGACATAGTGCTTGCCAACATTCTTGCCGGCACGCTTATTTCCCTGGCACCGACCCTCGATCGGCATCTGTCCCCGGGCGGTACTTTGATTCTGAGCGGGGTGCTACCAGCGCAGGCCGATCGGGTGCAGCAGGCATTTGCACAGTACAATTTCAGACTCTTGCAGCGTGATGACTGGGTCGCGCTGCAGGGACAACGCACTGCTGGCTGAAACCGACCGATGACCACTGCCGCACACGCCTCATTGCAAACCCGTTGCAGTTACTGCGACACGGTACTCGCCGTTACCGCAAAGCAGTTGCAATCAGACTCTGGGCTACTGGCTTGTAGCGATTGTGGCAAAGTCTTCAACGCTGCCTGGAATCTCATCGATCAGGTCGCTAATCCAGCGCAGCTGGCTCAACCGATTGATACGGTTGAACGTTCGACCGTGGTGCCAACTCCTGATTTGCGACCTTTTAAGTCCCGGCGCGTGACGGAGGCAGGCGTGCGTCCAGAAGGGGGCGAGGCACAACCGGCACCGAGCGCCACATCAGAACCGCCGGTTTGGGAGAGCTTCGATGTTATGTTGGGCGGGCGCAGCGAGCCCAGACTCAATGCTACGAACCCCACGGAGGCGCTGACTGCGCGCCCACGCCAGGCAAATACGCCCACTGAGGGATCCGGGTGGGCCTGGCCATTGGCTGGTATATTGGTTGCGTGCCTGGCGCTCTTCACCCAGGTACGCTTTGGCCTGCTAGAAGAAATCGCCAGTGTTGCCTCAGCGCGGCCGGCCCTTAACGCCTTGTGCCGCTATACCGATTGTGAACTACCCCAGACCCTAACGGGCCCGACCATCGTGGTAACTCATACCAGCATAGACCTGCATCGACACCTACCGAAGGCCCTGATTGTACGGATCCACCTGCAGAACCGAAGCCATAGTGCACAAGACTATCCCGCACTCGAACTCACGCTGAATGGCCGATCCGGAAAGGTGCTGGGCCGGCGAAGTTATTTGCCACGTGAATTTAGCGTCGTTGATGAATCCGTGCGCATTGGCGGCGACCGCAGCGCCGTTGTCACACTGATACTGGCCCAACCGGACCCTGCAGCAAGTGGTTTTAGTGCGCGCGTGGTGCGCTCCTGACATGCCTGATCCCACTGTCAACAACCAACCCCTGGCCGGCCTCACTATTGGCCATCTGACACTAGCCGGAAGAGTACTCGCCGCGCCCATGGCCGGGGTTAGCGATCAACCCTATCGCACACTGGCACGGCGTTACGGCGCCGCACTCGCGGTTAGTGAAATGGTGACCTCGGCTCCCGATCTGCGCCAATCCGAAAAATCCCGCCGGCGCACCACACACGATGGTGAGACCGGGCCCATCAGCGTGCAGTTACTTGGCGCAGATCCGCTACAAATGGCTAGCGCAGCGCGGGAAAATGTCGCCCGTGGCGCCCAGATTATCGATATCAACATGGGCTGCCCCACAAAGAAAGTCTGCAAGCGACTGGTGGGCTCAGCACTTATGCGGGACGAACCACTGGTGGCACGGATCCTGGAAGCGGTGGTTCAATCTGTTGATGTGCCCGTCACTTTGAAGATGCGAACTGGCTGGGATAGGGTCTCACGAAATGCCCCGGTAATCGCCCGTATTGCCGAGCAAGCCGGTATTCGGGCACTGACCGTTCATGGCCGCAGCCGGCAATGCAAATACCATGGCCCCATCGACTATGACACCATCACCGAGGTCAAGGCAGCAGTATCGATCCCGGTGATCGCCAACGGTGATATCGATACNCCTGAGCATGCCCGGCGGGTCCTNCAAGCCACNGGGGCCGATGCCGTCATGGTCGGTCGGGCGGCTCAGGGACAACCCTGGCTGCTGGGGCGTATCAGTAGTTTTCTGGATCGAAACCACGATCCAGGTGATCCGCCACTGGCGGAAAAATACGATACGCTGCGTGGCCACCTGGACGCGCTGTACAGTTTCTACGGCAGTGACTACGGAGTGCGGATCGCCCGCAAGCACTTCCAGTGGTACGCTGCACGGCTTAGCCCACATAACCCTTTTGGCCGGTTGTTTAACCGTGCCTCAAGTCCGAGCGCCCAACAGGCACTGGTTACCGATTTTTTTGATAACTTAACCTCACGCGATCCCTGCCGCGAAACATGAAACCCGTCCGAGCCCAACCCCTAGGTGAGTGTGTACGCCAGTCACTGGCGGTCTATTTCGCNGACCTAGAAGGAACAGAAGCGCAAAACCTGTACCCACTGGTTATTGGCGAGATCGAAAAACCCCTGCTGCAAGCTGTGATGCACCAGGCCGGGGGCAACCAGTCCCGGGCGGCCCGCATGCTGGGTATTAACCGCAATACGCTACGGAAAAAACTCACCCAGTATGGGCTGAGCTGAAACAAGGCCTGGGCAGGTGCGGCACACGTCCAGCCAGGCCGGTTGGAACCTTTTTTAACTGCGATGATGAGTAAACACCATGAGCGAGAACGACTGCATACCCATTCAACGGGCACTGATCAGCCTATCTGACAAAACCGGCGCCGCCGAATTCGCTGGCCGGCTCGCGGCGCTTGGTATCGAGATACTCTCTACCGGTGGCACCGCCCAGTTGCTTCGGGACAATGGCCTGGAAGTCGTAGAAGTATCGGACTACACGGGTTTTCCGGAGATGATGGGCGGGCGGCTAAAGACGCTACACCCGCGCATCCACGGTGGCCTGCTGGGCCGTCGTGGCATCGATGATGATGAGATGGCCGCCCATGATATCGGACCCATTGATCTGGTCGCCGTAAACCTCTACCCCTTTGCGCAAACCATTGCCCGAGCAGATTGTACTCGGGCCGAGGCCATTGAGAATATCGACATTGGCGGCCCGACCATGTTGCGCGCCGCAGCCAAAAACCAAGCGGCAATCACCGTTATCGTAGACCACGCCGATTACGCCACCGTCGCGACAGAGATCGAAGATACCGGAGGCGTTTCACGTTCTACTCGCGAACGTTTGGCAGCGCGAGCCTTCAGTCACACGGCTCAGTATGACGGCATGATCTCCAACTACCTGACAAAGGATGACGAGCACAGCTTCCCGGCAACACTCAACCTGCAGTTCACTCGCCGCGAGATCATGCGCTATGGTGAAAACCCACACCAGTCGGCCGCGTTCTATCAGGAGCATCAGCCGCTGCCTGGCACACTGGCATCAGCTGAGTTGCTGCAAGGCAAGTCGCTTTCGTTCAACAACGTCGCAGATGCAGACGCAGCGCTGGAATGCGTCAGTGCTTTTGCCGAAACGGCCTGCGTGATCGTGAAGCACGCCAACCCCTGTGGCGTCGCTGTGGCCGCAACGGGCCTGGATGCTTATCAGGCGGCCTATGACACCGACCCCACTTCAGCCTTCGGTGGCATCATCGCCTTTAATCAGGAACTGGATGGCGCCACCGCAGCGCTGATTCTAAAGCGCCAGTTTGTCGAAGTCATTATCGCACCAACTTTTACGGGTGAAGCACTGGCCGCCCTGTCGACAAAACCCAACGTACGGGTAATGCAGGTTCAAGCCATTGATGCCGATGCTTTCGCACAGCAGAACTTCAAGCGGGTGGGTGGTGGACTGCTGGTACAGCAACAGGATCTGGGTCGGGTCACGGCATCTGATCTCAAGGTCGTCTCAGAACGTGAACCCAGTGCACACGAAACCCGCGACCTGCTGTTTGCCTGGACGGTTGCCAAGTTCGTCAAGTCCAATGCGATTGTCTATGCCGCTGACCAGCGCACTATTGGCGTGGGAGCCGGGCAGATGAGCCGGGTCTACTCGGCGCGGATAGCTGGCATCAAGGCCGCCGATGAAAACCTCGAAGTCGCTGGATCAGTTATGGCCTCAGACGCATTTTTTCCATTCCGCGATGGTATCGATGCCGCAGCGCAGGCAGGCATCCGTGCAGTGATTCAGCCAGGCGGTTCGCAGCGGGACGAGGAAGTGATCGGCGCAGCCAATGAACACCGGATGGCGATGGTCTTCACCGGCATGCGCCATTTCCGACACTAAAGATGAAAATTCTGGTAGTCGGTGGTGGTGGCCGGGAACATGCGCTGGCCTGGAAGCTTGCCTCATCACCGCGGGTCAATATCGTATACGTCGCCCCGGGCAACGCCGGAACTGATGGCGAAGCAGGTGTCGAAAACCTAGCCGTTGCGGCTGATGATATCGACGCTCTGCTTAGCGCTGCGCAGAAACGACAGATCGACCTGACCATTATTGGGCCCGAGGTGCCGCTGGTGAATGGCATTGTCGATCGCTTCAGTGATGCTGGCCTCGCCTGCTTTGGTCCCCGTAGCGGCCCAGCACAACTGGAGGGATCGAAAAGTTTTACCAAAGCCTTTCTTGAGCGCCACAAAATCCCAACGGCTGACTGGCGCTCTTTTACGGACGCGCAGCTCGCCCGTGACTGGATTCGGACACGCCCGGTGCCGATGGTGATTAAGGCTGATGGTCTCGCTGCCGGAAAAGGGGTTATCGTAGCCCATGATCGAGCGCAAGCGCTGGAGGCGGTCGATGAGATCCTGGTACGCCAACGCTTCGGGGCCGCGGGCCAACGGTTAGTGATCGAAGAGTTCCTTGAGGGAGAAGAGGTGAGTTTTATCTGTGTCACTGCCGGCACACAGGTGCTGCCGCTGGCAACATCGCAGGACCACAAGGCGCGCGAGACGGGAGACCGCGGACCGAACACGGGAGGAATGGGTGCCTACTCACCCGCACCTCGTGTCACCGCGGCGCTGCACCAGCGCATCATGGATGATGTGATTCACCCCACGGTAAAAGGTCTTGCCGATGAGAATATGCCGTACACGGGATTCCTCTATGCCGGGCTGATGATCGACGCATCGGGAAACCCCCGAGTGCTGGAATACAACTGCCGTTTCGGCGACCCTGAAACCCAGCCTATTCTGATGCGCTTACGCTCGGATCTGGTCGAACTGTGCGAAGCCGCTTTGGCGGGGAAACTGGACAACTATCATGCCATATGGGACCCGCGTTTTGCTCTGGGGGTGGTGATGGTAGCCGAAGGCTATCCAGGTGATTATGCGCGCGGCGACCAGATCAGCGGACTTAAACAGGCCCAGTCGGATAACATCAAGGTTTTCCATGCCGGGACTCGCCAGGATGAGGATCACATTGTCACCGATGGTGGTCGCGTGCTTTGTGTCACTGCCCTGGGAAAAACCGTCCAGGAGGCGCAGGACCTGGCCTACCAAACGGTCAACACCATCAACTGGCGTGGTGCCGCCTGGCGGCCGGATATCGGCTGGCGCGCGGTCAAATGACACGATACCCACTCAACCTTAAAACGCAATCACATGACTACACCTTTCGTCGCAGTACTGATGGGCTCCGACTCGGACCTGAAGACGGTACAGAACACTTTGGACACACTAGACACCCTGGGCATTGTCTGGGAAGTGCGGATCACCTCGGCCCATCGGACTCCGGCGGATACCCACCGCTATGTCCAAGAGGCAGATGAGCGTGGTTGCGCGGTATTCATTGCCGCAGCAGGGCTTGCTGCCCACCTCGCCGGGACAGTCGCTGCACTGACCATACGACCGGTCATCGGCATCCCCATGGATGGCGGACCGCTCAACGGACAAGATGCACTCCTGTCTACGGTACAGATGCCTGGAGGTGTGCCGGTGGCGTGCGTTGCGATTGGCAAGGCCGGGGCGAAAAACGCCGCTTACCTCGCAGCACAGATCATGGCCACAGCAGATACAGACTTGGCAGTGCGCCTGACTCAGCAACGCGAGGCTGACGCCCAAGCCGTACGTGACAAAAACCAGGCTTTGCAGGCATCACTGGAATCGACAAGCAACTGACCAAGGATCTGTCACTCGCCGCGCACTGTGTCGTTAGCGGTGGCGTGATCGCCTATCCCACCGAGTTCTGTTTCGGCTTAGGCTGCGACCCCATGAACCAAACCGCAGTGCGTCGAGTGCTTGCGCTCAAGCGTCGATCGTGGCGTCAGGGGCTGATCGTTGTTGCGGATCACCCACTGCGCTTGCGCGGTCTCGTCGACATGGCAGATTCACAACTTCTTGGTGACCCGCTTGCCTCGTGGCCTGGCCCCTATACCTGGCTGTTACCCGCGCGCCCTGGCACCCCGACCTGGCTACGCGGCCAGCACGACACCGTGGCAGTACGGGTCAGTGCGCATCCGCTGGTGCAAAAGCTATGTCACGAAAGCGGCACTGCATTAGTGTCTACCAGTGCGAACAGTAGCGGCCGACCGCCCCTGCGCCGGGGGCTGGCGGTTCTGGCCCAGTTTGGCAGCCAGATTGATTGTATTCTTGACGGGCACGTAGGAGTCGCGCTGGGACCGAGCACAATAACCGATGCGGCCACTAACAAAATCCTTCGCAATTCCTGACATCCAGAGTTTCAATCGCCATGTCCCAACCGATTGCCATCGACGAGGTTAAAACTTACCTGACCGATCTGCAGGATCAGCTGTGCCGTGAGCTGGCTGATGCCGATGGTGATACAGCGCGGTTTCATGAAGATCTCTGGACCCAGGAAAACGGTGGTGGTGGCCGGACCCGTGTTCTTCGCAACGGCCATGTCTTCGAACAGGCCGGGGTGAATTTCTCCCATGTTCGTGGCAAAGNATTGCCCAGCGCGGCATCTACCCGGCACCCGGAACTTGCTGGAACCCCATTCCAGGCGATGGGGGTATCACTGGTGGTACACCCACAAAACCCTTTTGTTCCGACCTCGCACATGAACGTACGTTTTTTCTGCACCGAAACCTCTGGCAAACCGACTTGGTGGTTTGGTGGGGGCTTTGACCTGACCCCGACCTACGGCTTCGTCGCCGATGCGCTGCACTGGCATCGCACGGCCCAAACAGCCTGTGCCCCATTTGGTGCGGATCTGTACCAACGATTCAAGCACTGGGCTGATGAATACTTCTATCTGAAACATCGAGATGAGCAACGCGGCGTGGGTGGGCTTTTTTTTGATGACTACAACGAGGGCGGTTTTGACAACGCCTTTGCCCTGACCTGCAGTATTGGCGATCACTACCTGCCGGCTTATCTGCCGATCGTACAGGAGCGAGTAACTACCCCATTTACGGTCGAGCACAAGGACTTTCAGTTGTACCGCCGTGGACGCTATGTCGAGTTCAATCTGGTCTATGACCGCGGTACCTTATTTGGTCTGCAAAGCGGCGGGCGTACCGAGTCGATACTGATGTCCCTGCCGCCCCGTGTGGCCTGGCGTTATGACTTCAAGCCGCAACCCGGAAGCCCCGAGGAAAGCCTGACACGAGATTTTCTCAAGCCACGCGACTGGTTGGCCAAAGAAACAACACCAAATCCTGCCTAAGCTGACTACGCGTGGCTAGAATTTTCTATACCTCGCTGTTATGGCTGGCACTGCCTGTGCTGCTAGTCCGTCTGGCGTTGCGCACCGCGCGAAGTCCAGCGTACCGATTCCGACTCGCTGAACGCTTTGGCGGCGGCGCTCATCCGTCACGACCATACGATATATGGGTACATGCGGTATCGGTGGGTGAAACCAACGCCGCAACCCCACTGGTTCAACAGATGTTGAACTTAGTACCACCGCCACGCGTCTTAATCACGACGATGACACCAACCGGTGCAGAGCGCGTGTTCGCAACCTTCGGTGACAAAGTCTGTCATCGCTACATCCCCTATGACTATCCATTCGCTGTCGATCGCTTTCTCGATCAGATTCAGCCACGAATGCTGGTNCTGATGGAAACCGAAATCTGGCCGAACCTGATCAATCGCTGCAACAAACGGAATATCAAAGTCGCTATGGCCAATGTCCGGCTGTCCGAAAAATCCGCACGCGGCTACCGGATGGTGCTGCCGCTGATTCGCAGTGCACTGGATTCGATATCGGTATTCGCAACCCAGTCGGTTGCCGACCAAGAGCGCCTGCTGACACTGGGTGTTGATGCCTTGAAAGTTCATCGAACCGGCAGTATGAAATTTGAGATACACCTGCCCGCAAGCCTGAACGAAGTGGCGCAGGCTGTGCGCCGAGACTGGGGACCTAACCGGCCGGTGGTCATCGCCGGCAGCACTCATGAAGGGGAAGAGGCGTTACTGCTGCAATCGCTGGCCAAACTGCAAAAATCATTCCCAGACCTGCTACTGGTCATCGCGCCACGACACCCAGAGCGTTTTGATACGGTATCGCGCCAGGCAACGAAATCCGGGTTCAAGATCAGTCGGCGTAGCCGGCAAACGGGGGCTTTGGATCCGGCTGTCGCGGTTCAAATTGCCGATACGATGGGGGAATTACCTACGCTCTATAGTGCTGGTGATATTGCCGTAGTGGGTGGCAGCCTGATCCCTATTCGGGGCATTGGTGGTCACAATATCCTTGAGGCCTGTGCAGTTGGTGTACCGGTCGTCTTCGGGCAAAACATGAGCAATTTTCTTGAGATCAGCGCCTTGGCACTGNCCCACAATGCGGGGTATCAGATCAAAAATGCTGATGCTTTGTCTATCTGCCTTACCACTTTACTTAAAGATGCCAACCTGCGAGCCACAATTGGTGAGAATGGTCGAATTATGGTTGCACAAAACACTGGCGCCACAAAAAAGACCCTAGAACTACTGATACCCCTATTTACAGGTCATTAAAACTCGTGTCGCCATCAACCCTTATGCAACTCTCTTGAGAATCTGACTTAATACCGCAAAACAATGGTAAGGGTTCAATTTTCTAACTAAGCTTTTTGTTTTTTCGTTGTTACTTACTATTTTTTCGTTGNTACTTACTAGTTGTTACTAATAATTTTTGAGCCTGGATATTTTCTCGCGCAAGATTTATAGCCGAAATTTTTTGTAAAATATTTTTTCCTCTTGACACATACAAAAAAA
>JGI26248J51725_1000295_pt1 | contig 19165 bp, 17 predicted proteins | sample SaaInlV_120m_DNA_2_FD_51725 | JGI IMG/M metagenome (IMG submission 51725) | reverse complement strand
TGAGCTTCGCGGCCCCTGGTTTCAGAAGTCCATGTAGTGTTTCCTGCTCCAGGTGGAAAAATAGAATCTAGGTGGATATCGCCACCTTTAAAATCTTTGTTGAGTTTATTTTTGTCAAAGAGTGATAGGGCTTCCTGCGATGAGGGTATTCGCCAGTCGCTGTGCCCTCCAAATGATTTTCCATTCATGTCTTCGGCATATTTTTCTGTTTCACCCCAAGAAACATCTTTTTTGAGGTCTATTCTAGAATCATTTGCCATCCATGTAAGGCTAGTTTGAGAGTCATATATAGTCTCGTCCGCATTTTTTAAAAATCTAGATTTTTCATTTTTCATAGTTGTAGAGAGCCTTTATTTTTCGGTGAATTTTTTGTCTTTCAGGTTAGCGAATTTATTGCAGTCTGTAAAGATCAGGTCGTCGATCTGTGAACAAATCATCGCTAGAATTAATATATTTGTTGCGTGATTTCTCAATGTCAATATCAACGACTTTGGTTTCTTCTCGTTTTGCAGAAGCTCGACAAAGAACATCACCATCAGGGTCAACTACTTGGCTTTGCCCGATAAAATTAAGTGAATTGTTTGGNGTGCGTTTCTCGGTGCCGACCCTNTTGGCAGTAACTATAAAAATGCGGTTTTCCAAACAACGAGTAATTATCGCTTGGGGGCAGTGTGGAAGAACGAGATTAGAAGGGTGGGCAATCAAGTCTGCACCGCTCAAAGCAAGGGTGCGGGCGGTTTCTGGAAAGCGCCAGTCAAAGCAGATCATAACACCAACGCGAGCCGAACCAATATTAAAAACTTTTAAAGGTAAGTCACCTTTTTCGAAGCAGTTTTTTTCAGTATCAAAAAGGTGTATTTTTCTGTACTTGCCTAGATAGCCATTTGGCCCAATTATCACTGCTGAATTATAAGATCGATTCCCGTAACATTCTGCTATACCTGCAATAATTGAAGTTTGGTTTTTGTTACAAATGCGAATGAGTGTTTGAGTTGTAGGTCCTTCTGGAATAGGCTCGCTGTGCCTAAATGCTTCTTTTTGATTCAGGAAATGGTAGCCAGTACTGAACAGTTCGGGCAAGACCATTAAATCGACAGTAAGTTGAGATAGTAAAGGTTCAATTTTTGATAAGTTGTATCCAATTTTGCCGAATACAGGGTTATTCTGTATAAAGCCAACTCGCATTACACAAATGCCCTTTCTTATTGGAAAAAATCAGGTTGTCTTGGTTTATTTTCAGAAAAAAGAATTATTTAAGCTTGGAAAACTGATTTCGCATCATATGGTCGACCAAAGTTAATGCTACCATAGCTTCCGCGATGGGAACGGCACGTGGAGAAACGCATGGGTCGTGACGTCCCTCGACTCGGATTTTAGTTTTTTCTCCATTGATTGTCACAGTATCTTGTATTTTGTTAATAGAAGAGGTTGGTTTTACGACCAATCGAAGAATAATGTCTGATCCGTTAGAAATTCCGCCGTGAATGCCACCAGCGTGGTTCGTTTTGGTAGTTATTCTTTTTCGTTTAGCTGTGTAAGGGTCGTTACATTCCGAACCGTACATTGTTGCAGCGTCGAAACCAACGCCAACTTCAATTCCTTTGACTGCGGGAATACTCATCATAGCTTTAGCAAGATCGGCATCCAATCGGTCAAATACTGGTTCCCCTAGTCCTGCTGGTACACCCTTTACTATAAGCTCCACCACCCCTCCAACGGAATCACCTTTTTTTCGGGCGACGAGCACGTGATCAACCATTTTTTGGGCCATTATTTTGTCCGGACACCGTACGATATTTTTTTCTATTTGCTTAAAATCTATCTTCTGAGCAATGTGGGGACCAATTTGTTTGGTGTAGCCAATTATTTTTATTCGTTTGCGGGCAAGGAGTTTTTTTGCAATTGCCCCAGCGGCAACCCGACCTACTGTTTCACGAGCACTGGAGCGCCCGCCGCCACGATAATCACGAAACCCATATTTCATCAAATAAGTAAAGTCTGCGTGGCCAGGTCGAAACATATTCTTAATTTCTTCATATTTTGAAGAATCAGCATCCTGATTTTTAACCCACAACGCGATGGGAGTTCCTGTTGTTTTACCCTTGAAGATACCGGAAAGAATATGTATGAGGTCAGTTTCTTTTCGCGTCGTGGTTACTTTACTTTGACCGGTCTTTCTGCGGTTAATTTCTTTTTGGATGTCGGCTTCTTTTAGAGAAAGCCCCGCAGGACAGCCATCAACTACCACACCAACACCCTCGCCGTGCGATTCGCCCCATGTGGAAATTTTAAAAAGAGTTCCGAATGAATTGCCTGNCATGAAAAATTACTTTCTTTAAATTAGGAGAAATTTTTTTTATTTTAAAATNTTAGAAAACAAAGAAAAGAACTTTAAAGTATCATGAAGAGTTAAAAATAAAATAGGAGTAATCGGACCGAAGCAGATGAAAATTTTTTAAAGTTATCGATGAACCACTCTAAAACTTTGGATAATATAAAAAAATAATTCAACTAATGACACATCGCGCCAGCAAGGCTATGAGAAGCAATGGGTCCACGTTTCCCCTAAATGTTGAATAACGACCCGAAGGGGAATATTTGAGGATTTTTTGAGAGGGGAAAGTATCTTTTTTGACACCTTTATTATGGGAGAATCAAGTGTTTTTATCTACCAATTCTCGCAAATCTTTCCCAGCCTTGAAAAATGGGACTCTTTTGGCAGGTACATCCACCTGAGCACCAGATTTTGGGTTTCTACCAACACGTGCATTTCTCTCACGAATTCTAAAACTACCAAAACCGCGGAGCTCTACCTTTTTTCCATCACTAAGGGAATCCGTGATGCTTTGAAAGACAGTATTTACAACAACCTCAGTTTGTTTCTTAGTCAAGTTAATTTTACCAGAAACCTTTTCGACCAATTCTGCCTTTGTCATTCTCAACTCCCCCAGAAAATAAAATGAATGATCCTAGGACACTCACGCAAATCTTATCATGGATGGCAACTAAGTCAACTCATTATTTTAAATGGCTTTAATGGATTTTCCTGCGTTGGTGTTAGCGTTAATGTTGGTTGTAAGATTTTTAGAAGGGGTAGAATTTTAAGAATTACTGTAAACTATTGAGGTGCCAAGTATACTGCAGGGACGGGATGGAAGATCGCTTTGTAAGCGATTGATTTAATGTGGACTTTAGAACCCAGTCTAAAAATCCAACACGCGGAGTTTCTTTAATAATTTTTGGGGAGCCTATAATCCCAACTTCATGGGCAAGTTGATCAATGCTAACTTGAAGCCCGCCCATTTGGTCAACCAAGTTAAGAGAATATGCTTGGCGCCCAGTTAAAATTCGTCCATCAGCTATTTTGGTGACTTCCGCAATACTAATATCGCGTCCATTGGCGACCGCTTCTATGAATTGTTGATGGACATCAGTCACCACGCTTTGGAGGAGATTTCTTTCCTTTTGAGTCATGGCACGGGCGGGAGAGCCGATATCTTTGTATTCACCCGCTTTAATAATCTCAGGTTGAAGACCAATTTTTTCCATTAATCCTTTAGCATTAGAGAATGCCATGATTACGCCAATGCTACCGGTTAAAGTTCCTGGATTTGCAAAAATTTTATTGGCGGCACTAGCGATATAATATCCCCCTGATGCAGCTAGTGCGCCCATTGAAGCGTAAATGGTTTTACCATTCTCGCGGGTTTTAAGAACCTCATTATAAATCTCCTGAGATGGACCGACAGCGCCACCCGGGGAATCGATTCTAAGAATTATTCCCCGAATGCGTTTATCTTGGCGAAATTTTTTAACTTGACTGACAATATACTGGGAGTCGCTAATGAGACCAGTGATATCAACGATACCAATTCTNTTTTTGGTTCCTTGTTGCACCCACTTTGAGGTAATAGATGAAATACCGACAAGAGCGAGAAGTATGAGAACGAGAAATAGCAACCTTTTAGCCAAAGGAGATTTTTTGTTCTCTGAACTAGCCATTTCCATAAATATCCTAGAAACTAGTTATTAAAATTAATCAGTTGTTGGTTCGTTTTCTTCTTCTTTGAATGTTTCCAACCGACTTTGTTCTTGCTCGATGGCATCCAAGTCTAGCTTTTCTTTAAAAGCTTTGATGCTCAAAGCAATTTTTTTGTTGCTCGTATCCACCTTTATTATTTTTGCCTGAATTTTTTGGCCAACCTCAACAAGTTTTTCTGGTTGAGAAACACTTTTTGAATCCAGCTGTGTTATATGAATCAAACCTTCTAGGCCGTCTCCAAACTCAGCAAACGCACCAAACCCGGTTATTTTAATAATTGTTCCTTCAACATCCATTCCGATAGAATAACTTTTGGCAATATCATCCCAAGGATCCGGTTGCAGTTGTTTGACACCAAGGGAAATGCGACAATTAGCTTTATCAATGTTAAGTACAATTGCTTTAACCTCATCTTTTTTCTTAAGTTTTTCCGATGGGTGTTTAATTTTTTTCCAGCTCAAATCTGAAATATGTATAAGGCCATCCACTCCATTTTCTAATTCAATAAAAGCACCAAAATCGGTCAAATTTCTAATTGTGCCAGTGACTTCAGCTCCAACAGGGTACTTTCCTTCAATCTCCTCCCATGGATTAGATCCCATTTGTTTCATCCCAAGTGAAATACGTTTCTTTTCTTTATCGAGAGTAAGAACCACAGCGTCAACCTCATCTCTAAGAGAAACTATTTTACTTGGATGCTTGATATGTCTACTCCAACTCATTTCAGATATGTGAACTAGGCCCTCAATTCCTTTTTCTAATTCAACAAAAGCACCGTAATCAGTAATGCTAACAATTGTCCCCTTTATTTGTTGATTAACGGGGTACTTTGTATCTACATTAACCCAGGGATCTGGGCTAATTTGCTTCAGCCCAAGTGAAACGCGTTCTTTTTCCTTATCAAATTTAAGTACCATCACTTCTAATTTATCGCCCATTGAAAACATTTCAGAGGGGTGGTTAACACGTCCCCAAGACATGTCGGTAATATGGAGTAATCCGTCAATGCCACCTAAATCAACGAAAATACCATATTCAGTGATATTTTTAACAACACCAGAAATAAGGCTATTTTCTTCTAACTGTTCTAGGGTTTCAGCGCGACTAGACATGCGTTTCTCTTCAAGTATGGCTCTTCTNGATAGGACAATNTTGCCGCGTTTTTTATTCATCTTAATAATTCGCATTTGGAAAACTTCACCGATCAATTTTTCTAGATTTCGTATGGGACGTAAGTCAATTTGAGAACCGGGAAGAAATGCTTTAAGGCCAATATCTACTGTTAGCCCACCTTTTGCTTTTGCGGTAATAGTACCCTCGATAATTTCTTCTGCTTCATATTTTGTGACTAGCTCGTCCCACAATTTAATTTTGTTTGCTTTCTCTTTAGAAAGGACAACGTTCCCTTCATTATCTTCTGACCGTTCTAGAAAAACTTCTACCTCATCCCCAACAGATAAATCTTGGCCATTGTTCGAGAACTCGTGTATGTGAACGTTTCCTTCCGACTTGAATCCAATATCAATTGTCGCAATGCCTTTGGCTAGTTCTATTACGGTGCCTTTAACAACCTGCCCTTCTTTAAATTGGTGCAGACTCTCAGAGAAGTACTTTTCCATTTCATCCCAAGCTGCTTGGTCCTCGGGAGAAAGTTTTTCTTCTTCGTCGAAGTCATCTTCAAATGTTGTTTCAATTTTTGATTTAGTCATGATAAAAACTTTCTTTCTTGATTTGATAAAGCATGTGCAAAAGCTTAAGTTAGTAATAGAGTCGTTAAAAAAACTACGAGCTCGGATTAATGGTTTTTATGATTTCTTTAACCACCTGGTCGATACTGAGATTAGTTGTGTCGATGAGCACGGCATCTTTCGCTTGTTTAAGGGGAGCTATTTTCCTGTTGCGATCTTCATCGTCCCTTTGAACGACCTGTTCAATTATGGTTGAAAGGTCAGAATTTTTGATCGGGTCTTTTTCTTTTAGCTCAGCAAATCGACGGCGCCCACGTTCTTTTGGGTCGGCGTCCAGAAAAAACTTTTTTTCAGCTAGAGGAAAAACGACTGTCCCGATATCTCTGCCGTCCATTACAACCATACCTTGTTTGCCCAGTTTTCGTTGTTGGGTTGTCATGATTTTTCGAATCATTGGTTGCGCCGCCACAATCGCAGCTCCACGACTGATTTCTTCCACTTTCAATTGGTCGGTAATATTTTCTCCATCTACTAATACCAGTTGTCCATTCATTCCGGGAACAAGTTCGATTTGGATTTTAGATGCAATGTCGGCAACTGCATCCTCATCCTTGAGAGCAGTATTTTTTTTTAAACTTTTCCAAGCAACCGATCGATACATTGATCCAGTGTCTATGTACCGAAAGTTTAATTTTTCTGCGACTATCTTAGCGACGGTGCTTTTGCCACTTCCCGCAGGTCCATCTATAGCAATAATCATATTTTACCAATAAGCTTAAGTCGATGTTGATTTGAAATTTCAAATTGCCGGGTCAGTAGAGTGCCGTTTTCTTGTTCAATGCTCGATCTAAGGTGGTTCAGGGTTTCTTGAAATAGATCCAGAAAATACAAAATAGAATCTTTGTTTGAGAGGCAAATATCTCTCCACATTGCAGGTTCACTGGCAGCTGTCCGAGTTATATCTCTGAGTCCCGCGCCTGAAAAAGATGTTATTCGGTCATAATTTTCAGACTTCAAATCGCCAAGAGTGTTCATCAATGCAAAAATTAAAACATGAGGTAAATGACTAACTGCGCCGAAAAATAAAGTCGTGTTCTTTGGCATCCATTATAGACACATGCATTCCAATAGTTTTCCAAAGTTCAATGGCAATTTTTAACGACTCTGGATCTGATTTGTCTGTTGGGGTGATAATGCAATGGGCGTCGTCGAACAAAGTATCTGATGATAAACGGAATCCAGACATCTCTCCTCCTGCAATAGGGTGGGCACCAATGAAAGATATGCCGTCCGGAATAAACTTTTCCATATCCAAAACAAGAGTTTCTTTTGTCGATCCTACATCAGTCACTAAACAACCCGGTTTGAGATGTGGGCTCATCTCGGTTGCAAGTTGCGCAATAGTTTGCACTGGTGAGCAAAAAACAATTAAATCTGCACCCCTTGCAGCCGATTGAATATCAGGTGCTACATCGTCTATGATATTTAGATTCTTAGCTTCGTTAAGATTAGCCTTGTTGCGTCCGTACCCAACAATTGATTTCGCTAAACCCAGTTTGCGCAACACCTTAGCAAGAGATCCTCCTAAAAGACCAACCCCAATAATGGAAACCCGTTCAAATGGATTCATCATTTCAAGCCTTCCTTGGGTAGGAACCCAGTAGCTTCAAGAATAGGCATATTTTTTTAAGTCTTTCCACGGATTTTTGGACGGTAGAATCTTGAATGTGTCCTTCCAGATCCAAATAAAACAAATATTCCCAAGGTCGGTCTCTAAGTGGGCGCGATTGAATTTTTGTTAGGTTTATTTTGTTGCGAGCAAGTAGTTGCAGGATCTTGAGGAGGGACCCTGCTTCGTCTCGAATAGAAAACATAATTGATGTTTTATTCTGCTTTACTTTCTTGGCGGCGTCTTTGCCGATAACTAGAAAACGGGTGTAATTTTCAACTCTGTCTTGAATGTTTTCTGCAAGAATATTCAAATTATATGCTTCCGCCGCAAGTTTTCCCGCGATGGCCGCGCAAGTTGATTTCCTTGACACCGTTTCTGAGGCATTAGCGGTGCTAGAAGCAGGAATTTGTAGTGCGTTTGGTAGATTAAGGCTTAGCCATTGGCGGCACTGGCCTAAGGGCTGTGGGTGTGAATATATAGTTTTTATTTTTTTGTGGTCTTTAGCTTTTGAAAGAAGGCAAAGTGAGATAGTACTTTTTTATTTCGTCGCAAATTAATAAGGGTGAATCTACAAAGCAATCCAAAGTTAAGTTGATTACTCCTTCGATGGAATTTTCAACCGGAACCACGCCATAATCACACTCGTCTTTTTCAACTTGGCGGAAAATAGATTCAATATTATGGCTTGCTATGAATTTAGATGAATGCCCGAATTGTTTTATAGCGGCCTGATGACTGAAAGTTGTTTCAGGGCCGAGAAAACCTATGCGGAGAGGTTTTTCAAGGGCAAGAGTAGCTGAGAAGATTTCACGAAATACTGAATTTAGCGATTCATCGGGAAACGGCCCATTACTGTTCTGTGTGATTCGCTCAATGATTGAGCGTTCTCGATGTGGAACGTGAAAATGCTTTGAACTATTTTTTTTGGATTTTTCCTGCCCAATTTTTACAGCAAGTTCACCACGTCTATTTATCAGCTTGAGCAACTGATCATCGATTTTATCTATGTTGTTGCGAATATCACGAATCTTGGCCAAATAGCCATACCGCCTTTACTTGGATTTTCGACAACCCGTCTGGATTTCGAATTGGATTACTGATAATTTCATACCATGGGTCTAAAATGCAAGTAATTTTTTATGATAAGGTCTTTTTCTAGGAACGATTGTTCAATTTTTTCATTACAAGATGNAGCTNAAAAATAATCTAAATTAATAAACTCTGTGGAGGTTGAAAAATATGGTGCTTCTGGAATTTAGCATGTCGCCNATGGATAAAGGGGAAAGTGTAAGTAATTATGTAAGCAGATCACTGAAGATAATTTCGGAAAGTGGAGTTGATTACCGCCTCAATCCTATGGGTACGGTTCTTGAGGGAGAATGGGATGAGGTCATGACTGTAGTAAAGAGGTGTTATGAAACAATGAGGTCCGATTGCAAGCGCATCACTTGTTCAGTTAAAATCGATTATCGAGAGGGNAAAAAAGGTCGGTTGATNTCAAAAATAGCTTCAGTAGAAGATAAATTAGGGAAAAAGTTGAAGNTGTGAACCTTGTGGTTAGGTTTGTATGAAATAAAGCAACCCTCTCAAACCCCATTAGTTGGCCGCTTTATTTNTACAGCCCCATAAAATTTTTTCGAATGTAATTCACTACCGAATGAATTTCTTGTTTGCTAAGGATACTTTCCCAGGGCATCATTGCGGTACCGGATCTTCCTCTTGTAACGGACCGGATCATACGCTCTCGAGGTAGTTCNTTTTTAGTAGATTCTGCTCTGAAGTTTTTTGGGGGTGGAAAAAGGACATTTGCTGCAAACGTCTTTCCGTCACCTTGACTTCCATGACAGACTTCACAGCGGTCATGGTAAATTTTTTTTCCTAAAGAAACTTCACTAGTTGGGACGAGATGGTTAGCTGCTACGGTGTTTAAGGCTAGAATTAAATACCCCAATATGTTTCTTATGATTTTTTTACAGGAGGGCATAGATTTTTTTAGCCCAGTTCTTCTGGGTTTTTGACCATCATAGCAGAGATTACTTTTTCCTTAATACGGCGAACTAGTTTTTCGAAAAAAATCTTTTTGCTTTGATGGGATACGTAGAATACGTCAGTGCCTCGCCCCCCCTGGGTGCAAACTTTAGCGCTGTGTACTCGGATATCGAGGTCAGAGAAAACCTTTGATATTTTATACAACATTCCCAAGTGGTCACGGGCTTCAATGCGAATGATGGAAAAATTTGGGTCACTTGTGTTGTCCAGTTTAACTTTTGGAGTTATTGCGGCGTTTATTTTTTTTTCTGAGATATATCGAGGTCTTTGAGCTAAAAGGTTAGATAAGTTTTCATCTCCCCCGAAGATAGTACTCAGGTCTTGTTTGAGTTTTTTCCAAGTTTCCAGGTCACCTGCGATTGTCTGTTTGGTTTCCTCGATGTTAGCGCTGATGATAACTATCCCGTCTTTTCTGATAAATATTTTAGCTTCCAATATGCTTTTACTTTGTGCGGTGAGGGTGCCTACCAGTATTTTAAAAGCGTCAAATTTTACTGGGCAACAAAGAATAACTTGATGGAACTTACCTTCATCATTGTAGCTATGATTAAATATAAAAAGCTTGTCTTTTAAGGATCGTATGAGTCGCATATGTAGAGCTGCTTCTTCAACTTTAACGGTTGCTAAATAGTCATCGGGGATGTTGTTAAAATGGAATTCTAGGTCTTCCGATGGGAATTCCCATCGAAGAATTTTATAGACTTCGACCCAGGTTGTGGGCGTTCGTGAGTGTAGTGATTCAGGATTTTGAAAATAATTTCGCGACCTCTGATATAGCTCAGTAAGAAGCACTTTTTTCCACGAGGTTAAAGTACCTGGGGCAACCGCTCGAAGTTCAGCATAACTGCGCAAGTATAGTAAATTTAGTTTATCGATAGAGCCCACCTTTTTGGCGAAACCTTCTACAATTAATGGCTGTTGGATATCATCGTGAAGAGCTGTTTCTATCATTAGATAAGCATTGCTTACTAAAAACCCTATAGTTTGTAATTCTTTAGAATTTAAGTCGAGGTGCGCAGTTGCTAGCGAAAGGACTCTCGAATGTTCTTTGGTGTTTCGTGAATCTTTTTTTTCTGTAATAGGTTGAATGAAGGTTGATAACTTGAGCAAAACTTTAGATTTTAATTGACGGTAGCTTTTAGAAAACTCCTTAAAACTATTAGGTTTAGTTTCAAGTTCTTCGAGAAATCGAATCATGCGCAGGGTATGCTCATCAGCTGTATAGCGATGGTAAAAGTCATAACTAACCTTGCAGTGAGCTCGCCCATACTCAGGTAAAAGCAGGCCTAAGACTCCAACTTCATGCATGAGACGAAGGAACCTCTCTGAATTAGAATTTTTTAAAGTGTTTAAAATAAAAATTTTAACCACACCTTCTTTGGCGAGCACCTTTCCTAATAAATGGTTTTGTTTTTTTATTAATCTTTTGATTTGGTAGGTCGGTGTAAGGTTGTGTGTTTGGCATAATTCAAGTGCTGTTAGGACTAGGGCAGGGTTTTTCTTAAATAAGGTCTCGGAATTTTCGTCTTCGAGTGTTAAGTTCCCCCCGGACGCATAAAAACCATACCCAAGATTTTTCTTTGCCAATGAGGAGAGAACTTTTTTTACAGTTTTCCTGGTTTCAATACATCGTTGAAATATAATCTCTGAGTACTGGTGGATGTTGGTAGCGTGAATAAAATAGTTCTGCATGAACTCTTCGATTCTAAGTACTTCTTTTGTTTCTTTGTATCCTAGGTTGGCGCTCACTTCTTTTTGCAGGTCATAGGTAAGGACGTCCTGTTTCTTGTTTTTGAGATAATGAAGTTCATTGCGAACACGTAAGGTGAAGTCAATAGATCGTTCCAGAATGTCTAACTCTTCTGATGAAATAATATCGTTACGGGGTATTTCTAGGAAAGATAGACAGCCAAACCGGATAGCAACAGCCCACAGCGCGGTGTGGTAGTCTCGTAGTCCGCCGCTACCTTCTTTTACATTAGGTTCGGGTTCACTGGATGGTCCTGCTCCCTGTTTATAGCGAATATTTTTTTCCTTGGATTTTTCGTCAAGAAATCCCTTGACACTTTTTTGCAGTGAGTTTTTTTTAATGGATTGAACAAACTTCTTATACTTTGTTTGACTTCCAATCATAAAGCGTGTCTCGATCATTGAGGTTTTGGCTGTGATGTCTTTTCCTGCTAGAAATATGCATTCTTGTTGGGTTCGACAACTTGATCCCACCTGCAGTCCAAGATCCCACAAGATTGGAATAAAATCTTGAATGAGAAAATTGGTTGAGCGGCGAATGTTTGTGGAAGTTAGAAAAAGAAGGTCAATGTCTGAGCAGGGATTTAATTCTCCGCGCCCGTAACCACCAACCGCGATTAAGGAAAATTCCTCCAAAAGGGTATTAGGAGAATTTTTATTTCTAGAGAACGCTAATTTTTTTATTAAATAACATAGAACTGAGTCGATAAGTGAAGTGTGCGCCTGAACCACTTCGCGTCCTCCAGCACCAGAACGATGGAACTGTTTTATTTTGTCCTGTTCAACTTTGACCAAATTTTTAAAGGCAGAAAGGTGTTTTGTTATTTCTTCTGGATCATTTGGATTGGTTAGAATAGCATTGAAATCGGTCCCAAGTGGGTGCTTTATCTTTGCATGATCCATAGTTTAGGCAGTCCTTATTCTTCCTAGTCAAAATCGCTTGACAAGTTAGGGAGTAATATTCTAGTTTAACTTACCTCGATCTACCATCAAGTTTATAATTAGAGTTTAATTACTATAGTCAACACTATATGCGAGTTGTAGACTGATTAGCCTTTTAAAACTGGTTCTCTTTATTTATGTTAAATTTTAAGATTAAAAACTATGAAAATAAGGGTGTTTGGTAAAACGTAATACTTTTGAAATTAATCCACGTGATATATTTTGGAAAATAATTTGGATTGAGAGTCAGTTTGAGGTTGTTTGTCCAAAAAAGACAGCTTTTCGAATTGAGCTAAGAAAGGATTTTTATGGTGACCACGAGAAAAAAAATAACGGTTGTAGGTGCTGGTCAGGTAGGAACAACGGTTGCACAGCTGACGGCCTACAAAAACTTGGGTAATGTAGTTATNGCCGATATNGTTGAAGGGTTACCTCAGGGTAAGGCGCTTGATCTTCAACAATCAGGATGCTTGCAGGTGTTTGACAGTATCGTGACAGGNACTAACGATTATAAAGATACGGCAAANTCAGATATTGTTGTCATCACCGCAGGTCTTCCCCGTAAACCGGGGCAGGATAGAAGTGACCTTTTGAAAATAAACGCCAAGATCGTCAAAGAAGTTACTGAGCAGGTCATGAAGTACTCTTCTGACCCATTGATCATAGTTGTTTCTAACCCGTTGGATGCGATGGTTTATGTCGCCAAGCAGGTTTCTGGTTTACCTAAGAGTCGTATTATAGGGATGGCAGGGGTGCTTGACTCTGCTAGGTTTAGGACATTTGTTTCTCTTGAACTTAACTGTTCTCTGGTTGATGTGGATGCGATGGTTCTTGGAGGGCATGGGGATTCAATGGTTCCTATGCCTAGGTACACGACTGTCTCAGGTATTTCCATAACCGACTTGATGGATGTAGAACAAATTAATCGNCTCGTAGATCGTACTCGTACTGGNGGTGCTGAGATTGTTGGTCTGCTTAAGAAAGGCAGCGCGTTTCTTTCTCCGGGAGCCTCTGTGGTCAAAATGATCGAAGCGGTTCTTCTTGATAAGAAAAGAATGCTTCCTTGCACTGCTTTTCTTGAGGGTGAATATGGATGTGATGGGATCTTTTTTGGAGTGCCTGTAACCCTCGGGATCTCTGGTATTGAAAATATCATAGAACTTAAACTAACAGATGAAGAAAAAAAAGCGATCAACACATCAGCGCAAGATGTAAAAAAAATGATTGATGAGGTAGACAGGTTTCTCAAAGAATGTTGACCCGTTAATTAGTTTTTCCTTTGAGTGTATCCCCTTTTTTGAGTTGGATTTGAAATTGGTCGAAGGCGGTCACACCCGCTTCTTGGCCTTCACATTCTAATCTGATTTTACTCCATACCGACTTTCCTGCTTTCCATCTTGGGTTATCTANATTTTTCGTGTTTATTTCTGGGCATACNCGATAAGTTATTCCTTGTAGTGTTTCCCGTTTAATTTTTAGAATCAAAAAATGATTCATGAGCGCGCGTGTTGCCAAGGCGTCGAANACAGTTTTTGGTGCGGTCCTTTTTTTAAATTCTTGTTGATCAGCGAACGGTTTGAAAGTGGCACCTCCTCCTCCTGATACTACATAGATNNTTCCATCTCCTTTTAAGTAATTTTCAAATTTCGGCAGAANAAAGGAAATTAACTCGTCTTGTTTGGGTGTCTTAATTTGATGAAATCGCTCATACGAGTGTTGATTGCCTGAAAATACAAGATCCGGTTTAAGGGCGGTAAGCTGTTTTAATACTGTGTCTCTTTTNTCAAGATACCATGCGGTGGTAATGGGTGGTTCGTGCAAGGCAATAATAGTCCATAATCCTTGTTCNTTTGCTTTTTGAATTCTAGGGGCGAGCCAAAGCTTTGGGTTTTGCCACGGGTATGTGTTAAGAATCGCAAAAAAAGTGTTACCAATGGTCATNGTGCCTTCGTAGGCCCTNGGTTTATGAGTGGATATTGGATAAGAATCAAAATTACTGTCCATCATATCAATTTTTTTCCAACANCCTGAACCTTTTGGTTTGTTTCTGTTCGGAGGTAGGTCATTATCGCCAGGGACAAAAAGTTTGAACTTGAAAGGGTCAGCAAGGGTTTTTCTTATCTCACGAAGGTATCGCTCTGGGCAGGTTTGTGGAAATATTTTCGGTTGATAAACAAAGTCTCCAAGGTGCAATAGCAAATCGGGGCGATGGTTTTTAAGTGCTTTAGTTACGGCGATGAACCCTGGGTGATAAGCCCGCTCACCAACTCCGGTATCCCCAACTACTCCAACATGTAGAGTTTCATTATAATTCTCGGTAGAGGGTTCCGCTATGGCGTCTACTGTGAAAGATATTGAGGCCATATACACAAATGTAATTAGTATCGTTAAATAAAATTTATTTATTAGTAATCCCCTCATAAGTTTAATCAGGTAAATGATTTTCACAGAGCATGGTTTTTTGAACTCATACCAACGAACCGAAACCAAGTTTATTTATTATTGTGAGCGTAACGGAGGATGAATATTTTTGCAAATTATCAATGAATGATTCGGGGTGTGGTGGCGGAATTTTTTTTAAATTATTTGTGGTAAGAATATTTCTATAAACATTACGGAATTTGTCCCCCATGCGGCGAAAATAAAATGAGAACTCCTCTTCACTATTGCAGACTTGGCAAGACTGGATGGGTTGTTAAACTTAATGTGAGTGATTTTTGTTTTCTCAGAAAATAACGGGACAAGGTAGTTCGGTCTGGCTATACAGGGTGGTCACGTGATCGCAAGAAACATCTATCACAGGTCAAACATGATTAAAAGAATAATGGGAAATATAGCCCTGCTTATTCTTTACGCCAACTGTATGTGGATTGAGTCCGAATGCAATGATTCCCGCTGAATAGAGCTTGATGACTTCACCTTTGAGAGGTTGTGCCCATTCTCCTGCCATTTGACTTCATCATGAGCTGCGGGCACATAAGAAAAAGCTTTTAATTTAACGCTCATGTTGTAAAAAGTGAACATATTGGTTGGGAAAGAGTTAGAGAAAAGTCCCTTTAATTGTTACCTACAAGTGAATGTGAGTGTTGATTTTTATTTGTATTCGGTTATCGTGAGAATANTTCANTNGCACTTAATTCATACAGACATTGAGAAGTTTTATGTTTTTTTATGTAAACCGTAGGATGAAAATCACGAGTTTCTGAAAGAACATATACAAGGAAGTTTACGCGGTAAACAANGCTGAAAGCGGGAAATAGTTCTAGGTCAGTTNTCCGGCGATAGCGCGTAAACACCTAGTTCATTCCGACTTCAAAAGANTGATCTGCAAAGATCAAAATATAAGCCGTAAATTANAATTCGTTGGNTAAGGGATCTATAGACATTTCAAATATGTGAGATACACGCATGAACCCACACAAAAAAAACATAGAACAAGAGTTCCCGGTTAAAACCACTCGGATNTTTTTTGATCATGCTAAGGTTTCACCATTACCTCGAAGGGTTCGCGATGCAGTAAACGGCTTTACTAATGATGCNTGTGAGAATGGAACGAAAAATTATAAAAAATGGATGGAGGAAGTAGAAAGAGTACGCAAAAAATTTGCTTGGCTCATAAATGGAGATGTTGATGAAGTGGCATTTGTTAAAAATACATCAGAAGGAATTTCTATTGTCGCGAACGGGTTAGATTGGAGCCCAGGCGATAATGTGGTGATTCCGGACATTGAGTTTCCTGCCAACGTTTACCCGTGGTGGAACTTGAAGCGTTTTGGAGTGGAGACACGTATGGTGAAGTCAAAGGGTGGTCGTGTAGTGTTTGATGACTTGATTGAGCAAACAGATAAACGAACGCGTATTGTGTCCGTTAGTTCAGTCGAGTGTAATAGTGGTTTTAAAAACGATTTGAATCGAATAGGTTCATTTTGTAGAGAAAATAAAATTCTATTTTGCGTCGACGCTATTCAGAGTTTAGGAGTTTTAGAAATGAATGTGAAACGCGATAATATCGATTTTCTCTCCGCTGATGGTCACAAATGGATGTTGAGTGTTGAAGGGTTAGGCGGTTTTTATATTTCGAAAAACGTGTTAGAGAAAATTTATCCAGTTACCGTCGGATGGGATAGCGTGGTGGATGCATGGGATTTTATGAATTATGATTTTACTTTTCGCCCGGATGCCAAACGTTTTGAGGAAGGTAGTTTTAATACTATGAGTATTTACGCATTTGGCGCAGCGCTTGACTTGCTGCAGGAAACAGGGATTGATTCGATTCAATCCAGTGTCCTATCCCAGGGAGATTACTTGATGGAAGGTTTACAAAAACGGGGGATTAAAATATTAAATTCAAAAGTTCAAAAGGAAAGATCGGGGATCATATCTTGTGAGCTGAAAGCTGAACCGAAACAATTTTCCACTTATATGCTGGAGAATAATGTGTCTTTAACAGTGCGTGATGGGTTAGCTCGCCTTTCGCCGCATTACTATAACAGTAAGGACGAAGCCGATCGATTTTTTGATTTACTGGATAGTTTTTTGCGAGCTGGCAGCCGCGGTTGAGTAAACTTGTCGAGTTTACTCTAAAGAAAAACCGAGGTGTGAAATTCAGTTTGCGCTGATGGTGGTGACGAAGCTTGAAAGGTTTTCTTTTGCAGTGAATTTTTCAGCAAGTACGCGGGCATCCTTTTTAGAGCTGAATTTATTCATGTGAACTTTAAACAGTGGTACACCACCTTTCACTTCAGAATTGACGTGGGCTCGATACCCTTTTTCTGATAAGTTGCTGACCATTTGGTTGGCGTTTGACTCTGTTCTATAGGCACCCACCTGAATCGTATAACGAGGCGGATCGCCTAGATTTCTTAGAGTTGATTTTGGGCCCGACGTATTTGCCGGGATCATAGCGAGAATGTCCGACTGGTCCAGGTTTCGAGCTTGTGGTCCTGGCGTCACAGTTGGCAAATGCTTTTTTCTAGGCACCCAGTTGATGTTATTCAGAAGTGTTTCTTCAGTATTTGGTGCAAATCCTTGTCGGATTGAGATTAGTCCTTTTTGAGAACTCCTTTGAGTTTTGCTAGGAAAAGAAAGTTTAGTATAAACTGCGGAATCTTTAGTCCACTCGGTTTCCAGGGCATTGAGCGTTTTAATTTTATCAAGGTCACTGGTTGTTATTGAGGCAATCAGAGGTTCTTCAAAAGTTTCTTTTTTTTCTGCATCCTCTGGGTTTTTAACGATTGCGGTCAGCTTTTCCACGAGTTGGGAGGTTAAACGGTGCAGGTTGAGCTTGTTAGTTACGAATTGGATCGGCCCTAGAACGGCTGATGAAATGCCAGTCGGAATCTTAGCAATGCCTTGATAATCTTGCTCGATTTGTTCCGCACGCCATAAAATTTCTCCTGTTCGCGTGTCAACTAATTGCGCAGAGACTCCGATTTCTATTGAAGAGTGGACGATAACGTAAGTGCGTTCAACTTTGTTGACACGGCTAATCAATACAGTGTCGGCACCAAGAATCTCAGCGAATCGCATTGGATTTATTTTGAGAAAATCTGCTGGATTATTCAGGCCATGTTTTTTAAGAAGACCATCCACAACATAGCGTTCGATAAGATTGAAATTAGATTTCTTGAGGTGAGCGTAAAGTCCACGACGGAGCATCCTCGCTGTTTCTTTCTGGTCTTTTTTTATGATTTCGACAGGAAGGATCGCCACAGACTGTTGTTGCTCAGAGACATGATTTAAGTTTCCCGCCACTTTAGACTTTAAACTGGTTGTGCAGGCGGTGAATACTAAAGTCAGAATGAGAACAATCGCGACTTTAACAGTGTGTCCAAAGCTCGGTGTAGGGAGAAAAAAGTTAGTGTTCATTTTTTCTCCGCTAGTGTTTGTGTTTCTTTAACGGCCAATGCTTTTTTGTAGAACTTCTTTGCAGTCAAACCTTCTTCATTAGACAAGCTTGTAACGATCAGTGCGTTATCAATTTTATCTCCACTTATAACTCGGTAGCTTCCCGTGTAAAGACCCGGTGAGACTTCCTTCATTGGTATTCCTGTTTTGAAGTTTCCAATATCGAAGTGACCAACTAAATCGGATTCTCCTTTCATGCTCACGTAGATAAGGTCATTGTGCCGCAATTTATAATTTCCCTTGATATTCGTTTCAACGGATGCGATTTGGGGTAGGCGAACTTCGTTATGACGTAAGCTTGCGGGGTCGGGGATTTTCGCAAGTATTTTAAGAGCAAAGGTTTCCGCAATCTGATGGTAGGACTCGCTTGTCCTAGAGTTGTCTGCTTGGTCTTTAATCATGTCTATCAGTGAGGGCGTTGCAATGCCAGAAGAGTCAATTTCATTGTGTGTAGTGTCCCATAGTATTGTGTCTGTCCGTAAGTCGATCATTTCTAACTTTGCTTCGATACTTGTTTCAGCGTAAATTCCAGCAGTGAAGTTGGTGGAGTTTATAACGTGCCCTCGGATGACCGCGTCGACCTTAAGAACTTTCATCAATTGGCCAGTGGATATATCATCAACTGTAACACCCGCTTTCATTATTGATCCTAATTTTAAATCGACTATGTTAAGTGGCATATCGTCGTATCCCAAGTAACTAAAGTAATTTAAAAATGTTTTACGTAGAATTGAGTGCGTGTCTTCGTTTTCCTTAACCGCAGAATCGAAAGAGAAAGGAAGTATAGCTACGGATTTTGGGTAATCCCAATTGTTACCAGCCTCGTGATGAATGTCAACCCTCGCTTTGCCGCAGCCAGCACTAACTAAAGCTATTAGAATGAGGGTAACTGCACACGCAAATTTTTTATTTAAGTAAGACTTTTTCATTGATATCTTTAATTTTAAGCGGTCTATAATGGTTTTTTATTGTAAGGCATTGAATTATAGAGGTCAATAGATTTTATAAAATAACTTTCAAAAAAACAAGAGGTTAACTGTTTGTGTTGTTGCTCATATGAGTATTAACTACAAAATGAACTGCGCGGTGTACAGTGAGTGAAGAGAAAAAAACTTC
>JGI26248J51725_1000275_pt1 | contig 19952 bp, 18 predicted proteins | sample SaaInlV_120m_DNA_2_FD_51725 | JGI IMG/M metagenome (IMG submission 51725) | reverse complement strand
TCTCAGGTCATAACTCATAGCCGCTTTAGCCCCTCGGGTCTCACTAGTCCAGGTAGAAAACCCGCACCCGGAAGGAAAAACCGGATTAAGATGAACTTCTCCCCCTTCAACATCCGTGTTTGTATGTTCCTCATCAAAAAGAAGTTTTGCCTCCGAGGCATTAGGTAGCCTCCAATTGGAATGACCGGCAAATTTTTTCTCATTCATCTCTTTGGCATAACTTTGACTTTCATGCCAAGTGACAAGGCGACCCAACTCAATCCAAGTATCATTCTTGACCCACATGACTTGATTGGCTCGATCAGAAACCGTACCGTCTCCGTTATCAACCAAATCCGCTTTTTTAATTTTTTTTTCGGCTATTTTATATACATCGCCGCCACGGACACTCATTTGCGCTTGGGGCGGGTTGCAACCTTCTGAACCGGGGCTTTACGACAACACCTGACGGCGCCAAAACTATACTCATCTACATAAACCTCTTTGCCATTTGAGAAATCATATCGGGGTCTACGGGTTGAAGTATCTCCTGCCAACCAGATGACTTTAAAGGCTCCCTCTGGGAAAACGGGGTCCACGTGCAATGTCACTCCCCCCTTCCCGGGGTTATCATGAGATTCGTCATACAATGTTTCGATCTCACCAAAAAACGGTAACCGCCAGTCATCAAAACCACCGATCTTACGAAGGTTTTTTCTGTCGCTGTACTCGATAGCCTCGTGCCAGTTAAGGAATTTTCCTTTATCCTGCCACGAATCTTTCTTCAACCAGAAAACATTTGTTTTTGTATCGAGTATCATATGTGGCCCTTTTTCAACAAAACGCTTTGGGCCTTCATCTACTTTGACNGGAGCATCATCTTTTATTTGCTGGACTTCTTCACCCATNGTATTCCTCTTNCTCTCAATATAATTTTTTACTCTCCTGTGTAACCAATCTCAACATTTCCTTCGTCAACTTCAACAATCACAGGGACGATGTACTTCCCNTCGGTATACTCAAGTAATTTTTCCAAGCCATGGGAGTTCGTATCTACGTTAACATATACAAACGCACGGTTCATTTTNTTAAAATCGTCACGCGCTTTGCGAGTATGCGGGCAATCTTCTTTTCCAAAAATCATATAATGGGACATTTTTTTCTAAGCCTCTATATTGATACGCCTAAGAAATCANCGCTCAAACTTTTTAGTATCTTTACGCCACTCTGGNTCGTAGTCCTCACGATCCCCAGCATCTCGAACGAGACGAGCATGTGAGTACTCGTTATCCTTATGTTCCCACATTTCATTTCCTGTAATATAACTAAACTTCTCAGCGTACTGATGATAGTCAGGTTTTTCCATATATGTCCATGTATTGTGTCCGCCACCCTCTTCAAAAAGTTCGTCAACATGGATTTCAGCACCATCTTTATCGGTGTTACTCATAGTGAAAGAAAACATGGATTTAGCTTCCTCAGTGCTGCATAAACGCCAGTCATCAAATCCTGCAAATTCTTTTTCATTCAGAGACTCGCAGTAATCCTGCGCCTCAAACCAGTTGATCCCGTATTTAAACTCTGCGTAGGAATCGGACTTGGCCCACATCAGGTTNTTGCGCGTATCACTAATTGTTCCNTCCCCATTATCTACAAATGTGGGGACATCCTCTTCAATTACTTCCTCCTCATCTTCCTCGTCACCCCACTCTTCCTCACCAAGCCACTCGGTATTCAGTTCTTCATTCTCTTGGTCGAGCACATCTTCTCCACCCTCTTCTGGTCCCTGCTCTTCCTTTAGTTCTTCGTCAGACATAGACTCTGCTCCTGATATATCTTATTTTTCTATCTTTCAGATAAAATGGCCAATATTAAACGTTTTTTTAAAGGTCCCTGGTTAGCCTAGCACCGGTTCCCGTAGTCGAGACAGACTTATCAACACAAACCTCTTTGCCGGTCGGATAATAACTTTTCCAAGCATAAGAATCGTAACGCGTCTCAGAGGTCCAGTAACTAAACTCACCTCCTGCCTGATAATTCGACACCCTCCGTTCTTTTTTCTGAGCCATACTTAAAAATATTCTTTGATATATTTCTTTATTTTTGAAAAGAGATCGAACTTCGCTCTTGGTAGGAAGTCTCCAGTCATTGTGGCCAAGGTAGCTCTGCTCATTACAGGCCTTCACGTATGCCTCTGCCTCATCCCAGTTGAGCCATTTGCCGAGCTCTTGCCTAGAATCGCGAATCGACCACTGCAAGTCATTATCAGTATCAGAGACTGTGCCATCGCTATTATCTTTATATGCACACTCAGCTAAATCCACCAGAATACCCCTCCCTTATTTTTTTCACACCCAAAATGGGGATTAGTCTTTATGCAGTGAGGCCTTAATATAAGAAAGTAATATTTCAAGCAAGTCCAGTCTCAAAGCCGATTGAATTTTCAGGATTAATGCATACTAAGCTACCACCCGAAAATTCGATTATCAAGTCCAAAGCCTTGAAAATCGAATACTTTACAAACCTGCATTATTTAAAAATTAACGCCACCCACCACCTTGCGTAATGACATCTTTCACTTGAGGAACAGCAGTGATATTAAGGCGGCTATTATCAAACTCCCCACGAACAAAACGGACACTCGTATTTAAGGTNTCACCGGACTCTTTATGTCCTCCCCGGCCACTATTAAAGGAATAACAATAAGCAGTCATCGTTCCGCGAGTATGAGAAGTCCACGTATCATAACCGCAGCCCGGCGTAAAAACAGGATCAATATGAATATCATAGCCATATTTATCTCTGACCGAGTTTAGCTTATCAAACAAGCTATGCGCCTCACGCTTTGTAGGAAAACGCCAATCGGTATGACCGGCAAAAGATTCTGAGTTAAGCTTATCCCGCAATCTTTGCGCATGAAGGTAGATTAAAAATTTTTTTGTCATTAAGAATGAATCTTCTTGCATCCACATGAGCTTGGTCCATGTATCAGTAACCGTACCATCTCCATTATCGATAAACCTTTGCTCGGACATCTAGAAACTCCCGTTAAAATTCAGAGAATGAATGAGGTTTATTTTATATCGGTGGAAATAAAAAATCCAAAAAAAAAAGCCGAGGGGCCAAAGCCCCCCGGCTATAAAAAACTAAAAAACGATTAACGATTTCTTTCTGAGGCATTACCAGCACCACCGAAAATACCGCGCTCGGTGCCTTCAGGCTGACCGAATCCAGGCTCGATGTAAGTTCCTGGTGTTACGTGATCCATATGGTAATCACTCTGGTAAGTCTTACCAGAACCAGCATCGATCTTCCAGTCATGTCGATCATAACGCTGACGCTGACAGTTCACAGAAACAACTCCTGGCCCTTTGTTCTTGAACACGGTTTTTTGTGTTATTGCGTTAGCCTGGTACCCACCAGGTGCCAACGTACGAACCACATCCTTACCCCATCCATATCCGATAGGACCTACATTAAACTGCAACTGTGTGTCTCTTGCTTCATCTGTGTTGTAAGCAATCCATGAACTTTGCACACATACAGTCGACTGACCTGCTGCTAGACTGGTCACGTTTGCACTAGACATAGACGCAACAAAAATGAATGCTACTGTTAAGGTTAAAGCTACCACTGTCTTCTTCATCGTGCTCCCCCTTTCAAAAAAAAAGCAGAATGTTCATTAAAATCTTTCATCAACTATTCAAACATCCTTATCCGAGACACTCAGCTATCTGACCACCCCGTGTAAAAATCCCAACTACAAAAACTAATACAAAATTAAGACAAACAATAAATCCAACAAACTTCAATTAACCTATATTTGCTAGAAACATTACCAAAACCACCTACTCATGTCAAGCTATAAACCTTAAATGCAAATAAAACTAAAATCGCTTTAAAAACAACGAGTTAAAAGGGTATTTCACCACCATAACCATTTAAAGTTCGAACAAAAAAACCAAAACATTAAAAAATATTAATCTTTTTCCAACTTCCACACCTAACAGTAAATTTCAGGCTACACGCAAAAGGGTGGGATTCCTTCTTCAACCCATTCCCCAGCCTTCTCATTTTTCATGTTCTTTAAATTTTTCAACGCTCCTGAGGTCATGAGTTTTTGCGATTCACCAAACTTCTGCAAAATAACTTCCGGGGAGTCGGTTAGCAAGTTACCAAACTTAGGTTTACATCCTAAGTTCCCCACATCACAGCAAGGAGTCATTTCCCCGGTCTGAAGAATGGTCATAATTTCAATCACCCCTCGAATGGCAGTACACTCGACTTTGTAAACATCCTTTGGAAAAGGTAATGACATCATATCCCGTATTCCCTCTGGGTTAACATGAAACGAAGGGATGGCATTAACCGCAAACACAAAACCACCTGGGCAGGACACATAATTGTCCAAGTCACCCATCCCATCTAGAAAATCATCTTCTCGGCATTGTGGATTTTTCTCTATAGTTTTTTTTAATCGAGCATGAAATTCACCGAGCAATTCCAAAACAGGGGTAAATTTTTGTCGCGCCTGCTCATTAAAAAAACCTACTAAAATATTAATCTGCTTTAAGAGATCTTCTAAACTTTCGTATATCAGGTTCACAATCAAGCCATTTTGCAGATTAATAATTTCCCCTAATAATGGTTGCTGCCTAGATTCCCACACTGTCGGGTAAAGAGTGATATCAATGCGACCTCTTAATCTTGTTATTTCCACCAATCGTTCCCAACGCTTTGACTTTTCAGAGTTGATATCCAAATTTGTATGAAGTCGCACGTTGTCAGAGAGCGCTCTAAATATCTTGTAGATTTCTACAATATGCGGGTTTTGTGATGCCTCTCCACCTGTCAAGTTGATTTCTTTTTTTGCTAGATCTTTTAATGGCTCAACCGAGCGAATTTTTTCTACCATAAGCCTGGCAGTATCTGGAGTCATATGCCAGTATTCCCTGGATTCTAAAATTGGCATTAGGGGAGCATACACATGGCAAAACCGACACTCATCGCGGACATAACGATTACAGCTAGCCTCTACAAAAATACTAAGCATAAAACCTCATGCAAACCAAAAAAACATAGCAAACGGGAGACGTTTCCCAACTCAAAAAATGACAACTAGAACTCATAACAATGAAACCCTTGGGACTTTCCTCATAAGTATATCCCAGGTTTCCCACTGAAAAATAATTTATCCCCCTATAATAGCCCTAGTAAGTTTCGCTATGAAATAGGTACTTAAAAATACATGGGATTTTGGTCTTAGTCCAAACATAAAAAAAACAGGAAAACACAAAATGAGTTTAATGACCGCAAGGGCTTCATTGGAGGAATTCTCGATAAAAGACCCTTGCTTTTTGGATATTAAAACACATCCGGACTGGATAAACATATTTGGGAACAATAATCCTTTAAAAGTTGAAATCGGCTTTGGGATGGGAGATTTCTTAATCGAAATGGCCGCAAGGGAACGCTATAGTAATTTCATAGGCATAGATTTTACAAAAAGTGGCGTCCAAAGTTTGTTAACCAAAGTTAAAACCAATCAACTGGAAAACATACGTGTCGTATACGGAGACGCGAGAAATAAGTTTTCTGCCCTATTTCTGGATGAAGAACTGGAAACTGTCTATGTGAATTTTCCTGACCCTTGGCCTAGAAAACGGCATCTGAAGCGAAGACTTTTCAACCCCGCGTTTGTTAATTTACTAGCACAAAAACTAGGCCCTGGAGGCCATATTTATATGGCAACTGATAGCGAGCCGTACGTCCAGCAAATGATGGAATATTTTGATGCAGAACTATCCTGCCAAAACATGAACCAACCATCTGGTTTTCTGTGTAACCGTAAGGGTCTACCTAAAACTAAATACGAAAAAAGCTTTATCTACGCAGAAGAAAAAACCTACTACCTAGAGTACTCTCGCTTACCCATTACAGGCAAACCTGAGAATCCAGCCAAGAAAGATTTTTTGAAAAGTAAAAACACCCCCTCCTTCACTGAAGCCGAAAAACAATTCAAAAGTAATGACCTTCTTTTAACTGAAAAATTTCAAAGCGACGAAGCCAATGCTGAAGATGCTTGTGATCTCAAAGTAGTTGCTGACAGCATAGCTAAAGCAGGCGACAAAAAATGGGCTAAGAAAGTTTATAAAAAAGCAGAAGAAAAAAGCAGAGACAGTCTCGATTTTAATTGGCTTGCGTATAGCATTTTCGAAACATTAGGCGATACCAACTGGGCACGAAGTATATACACAAAAGCAGAAGAAATCAGAAAGTAGCCTGGAGTTAAATTGGCTTGCGTACAGTATTTTCGAGACACTTCACGATAAAGAGTGGGCAAAAAACTTATACGAGAAAGCCGCAAACATGCCGGGAAACATCCGTGAATTGTGCGACCTCGCTGACAGTATTCATGAGACACTCGGCGAAGCGCACTGGGTTGGAAAAATTTACCATCTAGCTGAAGAGAAGGCTGAAGAGTATTCTGACTGCCATGAACTTGCCGATGTCATATACAAAAAATTTGGAAACAAGGAAAAACCTAGAGAGTTGTACAAGAAAGCAGAAGAGAAGGCCACCGATGGTAGTGATCTTCATAGCCTAGCTGAGTCTATTTATAAAAATTTAGCGGATAAAAAGTGGGCAAAGAGCCTTTACAGCAAAGCCGAAAAGAAGGCTCAAAGCAGCGGGGATTTCTGCAGTCTTGCTGACAGCCTTTACAAAAATTTAAACGATAAAAAATGGGCTTTCGCCCTTTACAAAAAAGCAGAAAGCCAGGCAAAAACAAGCTGCGAACTTCGCGATCTTGCTGACAGTCTTTGCTTGGGATTGGAAGACTTTGGGTGGGTTAGAAATTTGTATGTGAAGTCAGAAAGAGAAGCTAAGTTCTTTTATGAGTTCCGCCGTCTTGCTGAGTGCCTATTTGAAAACCTAGGGGATAAAAAATGGGCAAGAGGGGTTTATAAAAAAGCGGCGAGCAAGGCAATATATACTTCCGAGTTTAACTGTCTTACCATAAGTGTCCGCAAAAATCTGGGAGAGGAAATCAACCGTATTCTATTTTGATTTTTTTAGATTACACCCGTAAGCTTATTGCCACGTTTTTCAATTAGCTGGAGCATGAACGTCAATAAAAATACCGCTTAAACAATCAGACTCTAAACTTCAACGAACTAAGACTAGAAAGTGACGTGGAGTTACGAAGAGCTTTTTCCCCTTCTTCGCTAAAATCATTAACAACCAACTGCATGCTACGTAATTTTTTTAAAGTTTTAGAGTTAGCCAGGTACCTTGCCCCATCATCACCGATTCGATTAGACTTTAAATTCAAAGTCCTCAGGTTAGATAAAACCTCTGATTCTGCTATTGCCTTAACCCCCTCATCCCCAATATCATTTTGCGTCAAGTCTAAGGCTCTTAAGTTTCTAAGTTCTTCTTTTTGTGCGAGAGCCTTGGCGCCAACCTCGCGTATGAACTGAGCTTTGAGGCTCAATACTTGGCCATCTGGACTCAATCGGTCACGAATCAATTCATCCAATCTGTCCGATGACATATATGCCTCCTTGAAAAATTTTTAAGCGCTTTAAAATATCAGCCTACCCCTTGAATTTCTTTTGCAACAAAACCAAACTCGTCATATATATCCCAGCCTTCCTGCAACATTTTACGCGCATACTTGACCATGAGCTGAGCTTGCGAATGGTTGGGACTGAGTTCGAGCGTCTTTTTAAGATACTCCAAGCCTTGCTTTACATCCTTTATCTCGCCTCCGTAAACTTCAATTTGACGAGACTTATCGATCAAGTCAGAAGCCCACTTGTAGTAAATATCGGCAATCTGTCTTGGTGCGTTTTCCTTTACGTGATCAACAATCTCTTCATCGGCCTGCAAGCTATCTAGCATCTTGATTGCGTCCTCATACTGCCTAAGAGGGGCCTCATAATCACCATCATTGACCTCAATAATCTGGCAACCGGCTTTATGTTGAGAGTGCAACCCGACCGAACTGCGAACAATATTTCCTTGAATTCCAGCAATCATTTCATGGTAGTACAATCCTCCCAAACCAAAATGTATAATTGCACTAAACGCCTTATCTTCATCGAGCTCCAGCGCCCTCTCAAATTCAGCCTTGGCTGCATCCGTCTGCTCTAACTCAGCGAGAGCTTCTCCCAAGTTATAATGATGGACACAATTTTCAGGTTCCTCTTCAATTTGCTGACGAAACTCTTCTATCTGAGCCTCAAGGTCAAACTCGACCTCCTCTTCCACCTCTTCACCATCATCATTTTCCGCCGCCCCAGACCCAGGTTCTTGAATATTTGTCGAACTCTGACTGACCTCATTTTCTTCCGACAGAGAAGAAGTTGCCTGCTTTTTTTTATCTTTCAGTTCCTCGCGGTCGTCCTCACCTTTCTCCAGTTGCGCGCGTTCCAACCTCTGTTCGGCACCATAGGACTGATATTTTCTTCCTGTTTTATCTTTCCAGGTTTGATCTTTACCATCCTCTTTCATTCAAAAATCTCCGCGTTAAGAAACAAAAGCAGCTTACTTTTCTGAATCAATCACACCTATTTTAGCTCCAGACTCAGCTTCGGGTTCCTTTACCGAAACAGCCTCTGGTTTCGCGTTAGACTCAACTTCTGATTCCATTTTCGGACTCGCTTCTAATCCAGTTTTTAAAACCCCTCTCACGGCTCGGACCACAGAAAGAGAAGCAGAACCGGCAGCCTGATTTTTCTTCCCTTTCTTAATGCTGGGATATGCTTTCCCGCGAAGAAAATTTACATGCCAAGCAAATTGATCCTTGTGCTCTTCGCTGGTCCAAAAACAACAGCTAGTGTATCCAAATATTGGATCCATATGAACTTCATTGGTTGTCCAGTAATAAAACCAAGGGATACTTTTATCCTCCTCATACAAGGTCAACAGCTCTTTGCGTGTTGGAAGCCTCCAGTCATTATGCCCAGCAAACTTTTGTTTATTCTTTTCCTCAACATAAAGTTGTGCAGCCTCCCAATTAGTCCATTCTTTTTTTTCCTGATAAGAGTCTTGTCGCTTCCACATCAATCCATGTTTCAAGTCTGTAACCGTATCGTCCTGATTATTCCGATAACGGGGATCACCAGAAAGTTTCAGTGGAGGTTTGGGAGCGGTCATTGAGCGAATTTGATTCTCGAACAAAGAGTCGTTCCCATGTAAAGGCTCACCCGCAAAGGCCACTTGTTCCGTTCGAAGCATAGCAATGAAAAACATCATTAACACAAAAAACAAGCAAAAGCAGTTTAGTTCATCCCTATGTATTCTATGGACCACTTCCTAACTCCTAATTCAACACTTCCAGAATAAAGTACCCTGAGGGGTTTCTATCAAAAAATGGCTATTCTTCGGCAGGCGCCCAATCCGGCTCCCAAGAGAGCCCAATGCCAGCAGGATCCTTAAACTGACTGGGTTCCCTACCAATCACGCCCCATTTAGCAACGAAGTTAAGGTCTGGGTCAAATTTTTGAATACGCTGATTGATCGTATCAACCACAAATAAATAGCCATAAGGGTCTAAAGCTAAAGATGAAGGACAGTTGAACTGGCCATCTCTTTTTCCCATTTCACCTATCACTTGCTTAAAGTGACCATCACGATCGAAAACTTGCAGTCGGTTCTGACTTTTTTCAGCCACAATGATAGTGCCATCATTTTGCACAGCAATGCCATTCGGAAAATTCAGCCTCCCCTCCTCAAATCCATACTCTCCAAATTTAGATACAAATTGTCCGTCTTCATTAAAAATTTGAATTCTCTGGTTATCTCTATCGGCAACATAAATGTTCCCTTCCTTATCTAGAGCGATGCCTGTGGGGAACTTCATGAACCCATCAAAGTTACCTGGAAACCCAAAACCAAGTAAAAACTCTCCGTCGTCATCATAGCGTTTAATACTGTGGTTAGATGTGTCTACTACGAGGATTGTCCCTGTCGACTCAGCAATAATATTTTCTGGAAAATAAAACTTTTCTTGTCCCCAACCCTCCGTTCCGACCTCTAAAATAAAGTCCCAATCCTCATCGAATTTTTGAATACGGTGACAACCTGAATCCACTACCCAGATATTCCCCTCAGCATCTATCGTAACTCCACTCGGTGTTTTAAACTCCCCCGGGTTATATGGCGGTCGCGTACCTCCTGAAGAGCCGAACTGAGAGATAAATTTACCATTGCCATCAAATTTTTGAATACGGTCATTTCCAGAGTCTGCGATCCAGACATATAACTGGCTGTGATCGATTTCTGGTTTTACCTCTTCTAGCTGAGTTTCTCCGTATGCTACATCGAGGACCGACTCACCTGTCTTATTTTTAACCATTTCTTTGTGGTCTGTTTCTGCTGACATACAAAAATCTCCTGTTCCGTAAAAATCTTTTAAAAAAAATGGCCAAAAAATGAAAAGGCCCCGCAAGCGGGGCTCTTCGCTTTATCCCCAAAGGGATTCCTCAATAAAATATAACCCAACGAAAGTTTAAGGCCCTACAACTGTATACCCTAGAACCTCAAAACCATCATGGTTCTACACGCTTCTAAATAGAACTTTATCGAACTAAAAGTTGCTTTACATCAAGAACCTGATATTCAAAATCACAAGCCTTTTGGAGTTCTTCTAACCGCTCATTCCAGTTAGTTTTAAAGTTTTCCAAGCTCTCAGATTTTGGTTTTTTCTTCATTAACTCGACTTCCTTGTACAAGGGCTTCACTACATTCTTATGAACCTGCNNAAGGGTATTCCTCAGCTTCAGAATACAGTCCTTGGTAACCTGCTCGCGAGTTACGCCGTCTACCTTTTCTAACAAGCGTAAAAAGGCCTCGATAGTATTGATCTGGGTCATATAACTTTCTGCCAACCGATGGTCATACTTCAATCCGCAATCAATATAGGCAGGCATAAGAAACATCCCCACATGGTGGTCAAATTTAACCGCAAGGGTAATCAGCTTTTGCAGATANTCAACCTCTCTCAGGTCTTCATCTTCCTCTTGACCTTCGGCTAGTTCCTTAGCTGCTTTCTCCTTTTCTTCCAGCAACTCCTTCTTGATTTTTTCAAGTTCTTGAAGGTCTGATAGAGAATCTAAGTCTGTTTCCTGTGAATCTTTTTCTTCTTTTTCGTTTGCCGCAGTTTCCTGGTCACTCAAAGGACAGTCTCCTCAAAATCGGTGATAAAACTCAATCACAACTCTATAATTTACAATATACTTGGGGATCAAGCAGAAAGTATAGTCATTTCATTATTACGTGTCAAGAAGAACCGAGGGCCTAAGCCGTAATGCCATACACTGGTATTTTGCCACGGATTATAGTCTTTTTATACAATGAAAAACATATCAATTCATACACATGAACCGAGTATCAAATGCTTCGTTGACAGCCTAAATATCCTAATATAGTCTTGACTTATAAGACATTTATAACATTTCACCAAAAATAACTGCGCATGGACCAAGAAGGACTTCCAAGATGAAAACGGCTTTAGTTTTTCCACCACAATGGTACCCAAGTCAGCCCTATTTAGCGTTACCCACGCTTAAGGCTTACCTTGAAACAAAGGGACATGAGGTGGATCAGTTTGACTTCAACGTCGAGAGTTATGATTTGTTTTTATCTCGAATTTATCTTGAACGCTGCGTCGAAAAAATCATATCAAGNCTCTCAAAACCCGTCAAATCTCCTGAAGACCTTGAAGTTGAACCTACCCATCGTCAAATAGTAGAAGACACGCGTTATTTGGAAACTATCTTTTCAGAAATCAATGATGCGAAGGAGGTCTTNCGCGACGAAGAGCGTTTTTTCCAATTCGATGAGTATAAAAAAGCCTACACGACATTAAAGGTAGCAATGCAACTGATCTCTTATGCGCATTACCCAAGCAAGCTTGATCTGGATTCTTTTTTCATGAAAGGTAATCCGGAAGAAAACCTTCAGGGAATTCTTAGTGCTACCCAAGACGCAATAAAAAATCCTTTTCTAGAACTTTACGAAAACGACCTACTAAAAAATGCTGACTGGAATCAATATGGTTTGGTGGGAATTTCCATCATTCATGCCGGTCAGGTAATTCCAGGACTAACCTTAGCAAGGGTTCTTAGAGCTCGTTACCCTCACCTCCATATAGTCATCGGTGGAAGTGTATTCGCTCGACACCAAGATATTTTAGAGGACAAGAAAATATTATTCGATGAAATGTTTCACAGTATCGTCTTATTCGAAGGAGAACATCCACTCGACCAATTACTAAACCAACTCAATGACGGGAAACCACTAGACACTGTCCCAAATCTAATTTACCTAAAGAATGGGAAGGTCACTCGTAACTCATCAGCAAAAGCGCTCTCCTATGACCAATTAGCATCCCCAAACTTTGACGATCTACCTTTAAACAAATACCTGATGCCCTACCCGGTTCTGCCTTATATGGCCAGTAGGGGTTGCTACTGGGGCAAGTGTACCTTCTGTACTCACAGCTTTATTTACGATTCACACTACCGAAAAGAAAACGAAGAGCGCGTAGCAGAAGAACTGGATTACCTTGGGAAAAAATATAAAACAAAATATTTTACATTTTCTGATGAAGCAATTTCTCCAAGCGCCTTTGACCGTATGTCAAAAGCGATCCTTTCTCAAGGAGTGGAAATGCGCGCATTGGGTATGCTGAAATTTGAGTCCGATTCAGTAGAGACGGTCGAGCTTTTCGAGAATATGTATAAGGCCGGATTCCTCATGTTGTTTTTTGGACTGGAAAGTGCGAATGACAGGATACTTTCCATTATTGAAAAAGGCTGTGATCAGGCTACGGAAAAAAGAGTCCTAGAAAATAGTTCTCTGGCTGGGATATGGAACCACTTGTATTTGTTTTTCGGATTCCCGACAGAAGAAAAACACGAAGCACAAGAAACCATTGACTTTACAGTTCAGCATAGTGAANTGGGAGACGGCACCATCCATTCNGTGGGGCAATCTATTTTTTCTTTGGAAAAAGATTCTGCCNTTTACCATAACCCAGCAAAGTTTCAAATAAACCGAATCTTACGTGACCCAGAACGAGATATGGCAATCATTTTTGATTATGAAATCAAGAAGGGAATGTCCAAAGATGAAGTTTTGGATGTTTACGAAAGTTTTGAAAAAATCATAGAATCAAATTTCCCGTCACGTAGCATCTGGAACTATCTCTCACGCGAACACTTTCTGTTATACCTAGATCACTATGGGCGAGAAGAAATTTTAAATATGACTCGCCCACTAGTTCAACACACCTGAAAAACTCTTACCAGTCTATGCATGTCTTGACACCTCTTAGGATATCTTTTAAAATTATCGCTATCCTGATTATTATCGATGTCACTTAACTGTTACTTAACTGGAGTTTTATTAGATTATGGGCGCTGAAGGAGGCAAGGGACCTGGTTGGACCACAATGAAAATAGACCCTGAAATATTTCAGGAGCTGGGGGTACGTGACCCGGAAGAAACCAAACGCGAGATGGCCATTTCAAAAAGAGTGCGTCAGGTCCGGAAAGAGCTAAAAGGCAAGCCAGATGACATTGACCTCCAACTGGAATTGGGAAGGCTTTTCATTGACGGAGGCGAGTTGGATGAAGCAACGAAACAGCTCAAACAAATAATAAGCCGCGATAACCAGAATGGGCCTGCCTACAAATTATTGGGAACTGCATATGCCATGTGCAACCACGAAGACGAAGCGATACGAGAACTGACCCGCGCTTCAGAGTTGCTCCCCGAAGATTCTGAAGTTCATTTGAATCTGGGTGGCGTGTTCATGCTCCANGACATGTATGAAAGTGCTGCACGTTCTTTTAAGAAGGTCGTCGAAATCGATCCGATGGATAGATTAGGTTACGCTAATCTTGCAGCTGCCTACGATATGGAAAAAAAGTATGATGAAGAAATTCAGGTTCTCAAGAAAATTTTAATGTTTGCCCCTGAAGACATTGAACTTCGATCCGCCTTAAGCACCGCCTATTTTAATTCAGAAAATTATGACGAAGCACTCAATCACGCATTATGCGTCATAGAACTTGATGAAAAAGACCCTCAGGCCTACTGTAATTTGGGAAGTTGTTACTCAGCTCAAAACATGGTTGATGAAGCGGTAGAGTCTTTCCAGAAAGCAACTGAAATCGATCCTGATTATTCTTTACCTCACACCAATCTCGGCAGTTTGTACGCAACGATCGGTCGAATTGAAAAAGCGATCAAAGAATTTAAGCTGGCTACCACTATGAATCAGAGTGATTCCCTCGCCTGGATGAATCTATACAGTTGTTACAAAGAGGTTGGCCGAATGGAGGACGCACAGGAAGCTTTCAGGAAATATGAAAGTCTGATGAACCAGGGATCACAAGCAGAAGAGCACTCCCATATTCCTGGCGGGGTTGCACAAACCGGTCAACTCGCTTCAGGTGCGGACCTCGATACCGCTAGCCCTGGTATGGAAGAACTTACATCCTGACCCCTATTGGGGTGAGGAATGGATCTTATGAATTCTGAAGCCCACCTTCTCCCTCTCGGCGATTTCAAACCTGCAGATGAGTGGCAAACCCACGTCAATGAAATCTTTTACGGAATTCAAGGTCCGGGTATCCATGACCATTTTCAGACTTATGTGAGTCAGGACCACCGGTTAGCCCACGCCCTGGCCGAAAACTACTTTGAACAAGCCCGCAAGCAGGCCAACAACCCCAAATCTCGCTTCGTCATGGAATGGGGTGTAGGAAATGGAAATCTAGCCGGCTGTTTTCTGAGCCACCTACGGTCAATCGACGCAGAGGGGGAAGTCTACCCTAACACACGTTACATTCTATGCGACTTCTCTATGGAGATTCTCAAGGGTGCGAACAACAACACACGTTTAAAAAAACACCCTGGAAAATTCTTCACAGTTCAGATTGACGCAAACCACATGGATTGCTTCCGTGAACAGACGATCGATAAAATTATTTCCAACGAAATTTGGGATGACCTTTCAACTAAAGTTTTGCTAAAACAGAGTGGCTCTCTTTACGAAGAATATATCCAGCCCCTAATTGATCCAGTCGCAGCAGGAATTAATGTCGACAACTTCATCAAACCATTTCAGGAAAAAAACCTTGCCCCGCTAAAAGATTTCCCTGACCTTTTACAGTTTATCACTTGGGAAAGAACCTATCAAAGGGTTACCATCGACGATTGGCCTCAAGCAGTTATATTGCAAGCGCATGTTGACCTTTTAGCCGAAGAAACTCCCATTCCCATCAATATTGGGGCTTTGTCAACCTTTAAACGCGCACGCCATCTTCTCCGGAAAGGTGGACTTGGCTATACGGGGATGGACTATGGAATGTATTCCATGCAAGAACTGAACTTTTCAGGGCGTCCATACTTCAACCTTTATGGAGGGCAATATACCTTCATGGTAAATTTTGAACTGTTGAGTCAGTGGGCGTACGCAGAAGGATTTTTATCGGTTGAGAAAGAACACCAACATAACTATGTGGGAAGACATTTACAGGACAGGGTTATTAGTATCGTTGAGCTAGTCCAAACCCATCGTGAGGCACTAAACATGCCTTCTTGGGATAGAGATATCCTTATGCTTAAGACATTACATATATTAAATAAAGTTTATACGAATCATTACCAATCCAAGATGAATTATCCCGCAATGGAGGGAACTCCGAGTAATAAACAAAAGCAAATAAAGGAGCTCGCAGATAAGCTGAGCATTAATGGAGTCCCGGATACGGTAGCCTATGTGACCGAGAAAGAAGTAATGCAAGTCTCGTCAGACCTTGCCGTATTAGGGTACGATGAGCAACTGTACGCCCCCCTTTTTAAAGGACCCACTGAACCTATTTCATTTGTTATCATGAATTTATGCTAAGGAGCATATTGTTCTTATGACAATTATCATCAGCAAAACTTGTCTTTTAATTTTTACTCTATCCGATGCTTAGCATTTTTGTAGAAGCCAGTTGCAACCGATACAATAGGGATGAATGCATAGACTGTCATGTCTATGAACCATTAGCTGATATCCCAAAATCTGATTGGCACATGACCCCCGATCAGGCCCGCATCATGGCTACCAAAATTCAACAGGTCGACACACTTAATTCTCTTGCTCAACAGGAAATCAACCTAACCGGAGGCGAGGCCACACAAAACCCGCATATCATTGAAATTGTTAATATTTTTCAATCTGTATCACCCTCAGTATGCGTGCACACGAACCTCGAAATAAACTCTAAATCATCGAAACGTTGGTTGAGGTTGGTTGAAATCGTAAAAGGAGGGGGCAGAGCAGATATCACCTTGTACCCCACCGCCTGGGAAAAATTTCAAAAACCACTTTTGAAGGAATTGATCACTTTACAAAACCGAATGATCGTCAATCTTATTTTTGAGAACCTGATTCACCTTCAAGAGCAAATCCAACTTCTGTGGAAATTTTTTAACGGGGAGGGACCTAATTTTGGTCATGTAACGAAGTTCCTCCAAACATATAATGAAAAAGTTTCTTGGCTAGTAAAAAACCAAACCAACTGCGACGAGGCAATTTACACAACTCATATGGGCGGCACAGAGGCTTTTGCTCACGGCAAAAACTTTACCTTCGGGCTTAGTTTGCTTCCAGCCTTTAAAGTAAATGTCGAAGGGAAGCGATCTATGACATCAATTCCTTTTCCCCAAAACCCTTATATCATTCATTGCCCTGCTGCAAGAGGATCTATAGATATTATGACCGTATTGCAAACGGGCGAGATGACTCCCTGTTGTGATGTGGGAAACCTCAAGTGTCAGCCTAAATTCGGTAACCTTCTAACCGACTCACCTAGTGAAATCATGGTTAAGTTTGAAGAATCAAGCAAAGTAATGTCGGCAGGGATTTCGAAAAATCAAGTAAACCTAAAAAGTGGTAATCAAGGAAAATGGGTGGATGAAGGAATCCCTCCTTACTGCGGTTAATAGTTGGTAAACCTGATACAGGGCGACAATAGCTCCGCACTGCCTCTCCGAAAAGAATGAAAACAGACCACTCAGAATCTCATTAATTAACAAACAAAAAAACCGGCCCACGCAAAAGCGAGGCCGGTTGATTTAGTTCAAACTTATAATAAGCTTAGACTGAAGGGAGTTCCTCAGGAGAATCATCCTCATCTTCCTCGTCACCATCACCAATAAGAAGATTAGGGTCTTCCATCTCAATGTGGTCGCCTTCACCATCTTCACTTTCGTCCGTCGGAAGAATAGGCAACTCATTCCATACAACCACCCTTGAGTTTCCACGGTCCGCAATAAAAATCTTGAACAAATACTCCGGGATTTGTTCCTCTACAGTATCCCCTTCGTCTAGAGAAGGAGACTCCTCCAAAGTTTCATCTTCTTGAGTTTCTTTAAGAACATTCTCTTCAGGCGGAACCCACTCAGGATTCTCTTCTTCCTCCAACCACAATCCATAAGGGTCGTTTAGAGTCGTGGCATTCGCCTGACCATTACGGTTATGCCTGTTATCAAAAAAGTTGGATTGACCAAATACCATATCAGCCGGCTGTCCATTTTCTGTCGGAACCTCTTTCCAGTATAGGACTCGATTGTTCCCAGTATCCGAGACAAAGAATCCCGTCTTCCCAGCAACCACATCGTTCGGGAAATACATTGATTCTTGACTAGCTCTCCCCTCCCCTTTTCCCATATTTGGGCTACGTGAAACAAAATCTTTTTGTCCGATCACCACATCTGCTGGTTGTCCGGCATCACGTGGTAGGCTATTCCAAATTAGAACTCTATTATTTCCTTGATCAACAACAAAAACTTTGTCATTTTCCACGTCATAGAAAACGCCTGTCGGGAAACTCATGGTATCCTGCTGGACGTTGTCAAAATCTCCTCGATTTGCATCACGCTCGTCCATGCCTGATTGACCGAGAGAAATATCCGCATTCCACCCGTCAGAGAAAGGAATTTTTTTCCATATTAAAACCCGATGATTATCTTTATCTGCAACGAAAACATGCTGATCATCCCCTGTGCAAATTCCCGTTGGGAAAAACAAAGAACCTGACCCTACCAATCCCTGCCGGTTGGCCTCATTTTCTTCTAGATTATCCTGCCCCATAACAAGAGTTGGCGGCTCTCCATCATCGGATGGGATACCATTCCATCGAGCTACACGGTGATTTCCACTGTCAACAACATAAAGCTTACCGTCAATCACACAGAGCCCGGCTGGCATAGATAAAGTATCTTCCTCCGCTTTACTGATAGTAAACCCATCCAGGTTTTCATCGCCTAACCCAGAGGTCATTTCATCTAGAGTCGTCGAAAGCCCTCTATTTTCCAAGCAATCTGCAAAGTCTTCCTGTCCTAGAACAACATTGGACGGTTCACCGTTTTCTTCCGGGAACTGATCCCAAACCAAAACACGGTGATTCCCTGCATCNGATACGAATAGCATATCCCCAAATTTACAAACTCCCTGAGGAGCAGAAAGGGTATTATCTCCAGGATCATCCGCACCACGGTTCGACATTACNGTGGAAAAATCACCCTGACCAATGATTAGATAAGCACCCTTCTCGGGGATCTTTTCCTCAACAACTTCATCCAACTCATCCAGTTCATCGGATTCGTCTACTTCAAGCTCGTCTAAATCGTCCTCATCAGTCTCAACTAACTCTAAAGACTCCTCCTCATTTAGGTCTTCTTTATTCTCCTGATCTTCATCCGACATACAACACTCCTATAAACACAATCACACAATAAATTTTAAAATAATTACCAATAGCACTCCCCCGCTAATTGGGTGATTTTCTACTAGAATAGCAATACTATGAACGATTTAAAGCTTTACATCAAGGTAAATGCAGNCTTTGCCACATAGATACTACTTTTCGTCCATTACGATCCTGCTCAGATCCATCCCAGACAGCAAATGCCACGAGGATTGGTTGATCACTCATAAATTGTTTGTCCCATTTATTGAGTGAATCCAGAGTTCGATAAAGAACCACTGACCAATGTCCATCTTTCCACACACCTTTTCCTAATACATTTTGTTTGGTGCGCGGTTGAGGGGTGAGAGTACCAAAACCCTCCGCGTTCATTTCTTCAACAGGGACATCCCTAAATGGATTAAGAGCGTCGACGGGATTGACTTCGCCACCGAATATCATCGCATCAAGATCCATTCCCTTAGTGGCATACTCAATCTTTTCCTTTGTCTCGATTTCCGTCTGCCAATCCGCACGCCATTGCCAGATATTGACCACTTTACCTCTGTTACCCATACCAAAAAATGGTTCATTGTGCCCGTGCGTATGAAGCAACACATCACCCAGAGCAAACTCCACTGCAACTGCATCTTTAAAGTCTTGGTGACGAGTAGATGACCGGTCTGGAATCGGGTCGTCCCACTCTAGNCGAATAGCAACCGCATCGTCATTCAAAGCTGATCGAATTTTGATATGGCTGANAGGNGATTTTCGTGCGCTGAGGGGAAGAAGTCGCACTACTTTCTCAGGAATGTTTTGCCACAGCTCGTGATTCGGGTCGAGCACAAATTCGTCGTCAACCTTCGTTGAGTGAAGATCAATTTCATACCCCGATTTTTGCACACGATTCTTGTCAATTTTCGATTGAAGAAACGCGGTTATATTCCACCGCTCTTTATCGGCCAAGTACCCATAGTTTTTCATGGGAGTACCATCAATTCCTGTGGTCAATGTCGTATAAATATCGATCGGCTCATAACCGAATTTATAAGCATTAGGATTGGTAAGATCGTATACAAAAACTCGGTGGTCCCAGACATCAAAAAGATCTGCAACTCGCGGGCCCTCACCCTTCAGGTCAGTCCCATGACAACCCTGGCAACGCATTTCCCGGTACAGTTTTTCTCCAGCTGCTATCGACTCTGTAGTGACGAG
>JGI26248J51725_1000187_pt1 | contig 23647 bp, 25 predicted proteins | sample SaaInlV_120m_DNA_2_FD_51725 | JGI IMG/M metagenome (IMG submission 51725) | reverse complement strand
ATGTTTTTGAAAAAACGAATGTGGATGGTGCGCTGGCTGCAGGTATATTCCATAGAAATGAATCATCGATAATTGATATCAAAAAATCGCTTAAAGCCAATCAAATTAACATAAGGATATGAAAATGATAAATCTAAATTGGGACAAGGTTAACGGCTTAATGCCAGCAATTATTCAGGATCAGAATACATTGGAAATATTGATGCTTGGATATATGAACAAAGAAGCATTAGAGATTTCACAATCAACGGGCTTCGCTACTTTTTATAGCAGAACAAAAAAAAGATTATGGACAAAAGGTGAGACCTCTGGAAATATGCTATCTATTAAAAATATTCTCCATGATTGCGATAAAGATACTCTACTTGTTCTTGCTACAAATAATGGCCCTACATGTCATTTAAATAATAATTCATGCTTTAAAAATGCGCCCTCTTCATCCAATGTTATTAATGACTTGGAAAAAACAATAGATTTAAGATTTAAAGAAGGGAATGTGTCTTCTTATACATACCAACTTTTCAAAGATGGAATAAAAGAAATTGCTAAAAAAGTAACCGAGGAAGCTGGAGAGGTTTCAATCTCAGCTGTAACTAATGATGGAACAGTTATTAATGAAGCGGCTGACTTGATTTACCATCTATTAGTGATGCTTAGAAAATTAAATCTCAGACACTCAGATGTTATGCAGGAGCTAAAAAATAGATCTAATTAAGTTATTTTTCAATGACGTAATTCGTTACCTGTTCTTTCATTTCTTTTCTCAAGATAAATAAGGCAAATAAGTTAGGTATTGTTACTAATGCAACTACCACGTACGCAATATTCCAAACGATTGTAGTATCAATAACTGCAGCTGCAATAAAGCTAACAACATAGATCATTCGATACCATGGAACAGCATTTTCACCAAAAATATAGGCGGTAGACCTATCACCATAATATGACCAGGCTATAGCAGTAGAAAAAGCGAATAAAAGCAGACCAATGGCAACAATATACTCACCAATTTTACCAAGCACGCCTGATGCGAATGCTTTAGATGTAAGTTCGGCTGAATGAATTAATGATTTGCCTTCTACTTTAATTGATGAATCTTTTAGGTCGCCATCTGAAACTTCCAAGGAACCATCAAAATATTCACCATCTTTGTAAAAAGTGACATCTTCAGCAATGGAATTATTGTGGAAGATGGTAATACCATCTTGCTGAAGCTCACCATTTATAACATTTAAGTTTCCAGAAAAATTCTTGACTGTTGTTGTGTTACTAGTAAATTTTCTTGCATCTAAGATATATTTACCAAGTTCCTCAACATCGCTTGAATTTGATTCAGTGTAGTCACCTGCAAAAATTGCCATGGATGATCTTTCAAAAGTATTTTCATATTTTTGAGTCCAAGCACCGCTGGATAGGATAACTAGCGCAGTTACACTGCAAACAACAATTGTGTCAATAAAAGGTTCCAAGATTGAAACCATTCCTTGTTCTACTGAATGCTTAGTTTTTGCAGAAGCATGAGCGATTGGAGAAGATCCTTGTCCGGCTTCATTTGAGTAAAGGCCTCTAGCAACACCTAGCTTTAAACTCATCGCAAAACTTGCGCCTAAAAAACCCCCCGCAGCTGCAGATCCAGAAAAAACCTGAGAAAAAATTGAATGGAATGATGGGATGATATTTTGATAATTCTCTATGACAACAACCAATGCACCACCAAAATAGATTACGGCCATGAATGGAACTAATTTACTAGCAATTTTTGCTATTCTCTTAATACCTCCAGAGATTATTAACCACAACATTACTCCTAAAATTAAACCTGTGGCTAACTTGGGAATACTAAACGTAGAGTCAAGAACACTTGCAATATTATTAATTTGCGGCATGTTGCCTGATCCAATTGCACATACCATCATTAAGGCAGCAAAAAGAACACCTGCCCACCTCTTGTTAAAGCTTTTTTCAATGTAATACATTGGCCCACCTGATATTGAACCATCGGATAGCGTTGTTCTGTACTTGTGGGCCATTGTGACTTCAACAAATTTTGTAGTCATGCCAAATATTGCTGTTATCCACATCCAAAATATTGCAGCAGGGCCTCCAATCCATATTGCTAATGCCACACCTCCAATATTTCCAGTTCCAACAGCACCAGACATTGCAGTTGTTAAAGCTTCAAATGGTGTTGTCTCTCCTTCAGCCTCTTCTTTTGAATATTTGCCCGTAACGATTCTCCAACCATGAGAGAAAAATTTAAACTGAGGAAAACCTAAATATGCAGTAAAAAATATACCTGTGCCAATAAGAAATGCAGGAAACCACCAAGAACCACTAAGATAACCATCTAAAAGCAATAAAAAATCATTAAAAGCTACCATATGAATTTCCTTATTTTTCCAACCATTCAATTAAATCTGTATAACCACCTATCAACACATCATTTATAAAAATTTGAGGCATTGTTCTTGCATTAGGATTTCTAGACATTAACGTATCAAAAACATCACCAATCTCGACATTATGCTCAACATAAGAAATATCATTTTGAGAAAAGTAATTTTTTGCCTTGTCACAAAAGACGCAATTTGATTTAGAATATATTTCAACATTTTTAAACATCAGAGGATTATAAGCTATATGTCATTATTTAATTTAAAAAATAAATCATTTTTAATTACCGGATCATCAAAAGGAATCGGTAAGTCTATTGCCTTTCATGCAGCTGATCATGGCGCAAAAGTTATAATTTCGAGCAGGAAATTTGATGCTTGCCAAGAAACGGCAAATGAAATTAATGAGCATGTTGGGTCTGAAGTGGCGTTTCCAATTGTTGGGAATATAGCTAGCGAAGAAGAATTAAAAAACTTAGTGAATGAAACAAATAATCTACTCGGTAAAATTGATGTTCTGATATGCAATGCTGCAACCAATCCATTTATGGGGTCAATGGCAGACATCCCATCAGATGCCTTCGACAAGGTAATGAATAATAATATTAAAGCTAATCACATACTCACCAATCTTGTAACACCTCAAATGATTGAAAGAAAGGACGGAGTCATTATCATTATCTCAAGCTTGGGTGGAACTATAGGAAGCAACTTAATTGGTACATACAACATTAGCAAGGCTGCAGACATTCAAATGGTTAAAAATATAGCCGTTGAGTATGGGCATCACAATATAAGAGCCAATACAGTTGCACCAGGTCTTATCAGAACAGATTTCGCAAAGGGATTATGGGATAACCCAGCGATCCATGATCAATACACAAAAACTCATCCAATGAGAAGAATTGGTGAGCCTGATGAAGTGGCTGGAGCCGCAATAATGCTAGCATCTGATGCGGGCAAGTACATTAATGGGCAAACAATTATAGTTGATGGTGGCGCAGCAACTTAGGCAGACTTGCTAAATAAATTTTTAATTTTGTAGAAGAAATTATTTAACCCTATCTGCTCATTTAGAGAGGAAACCTTACCAAGATTAAACTTATATTGCGTTAGATCTTCAATTAAATCAGAAAGGAGTCTTATATCTAACTTCTTATCTCCGATAGAGGTAATTAATGGGTGTGGTTTGTAGTAGTTAGTATTAATCCCAAGGCATGTTTTTAAAAATAAGATAATTGAGTTTATTTTGTTGTCAAAACTGATGTTCATTCCTTTAAAAAATTTAATAAGATCAGGAGTTGAGGTTTTGCCCAGACAATATAAGTCTAAATTTTTTGTAATCTCTTCATACTGACCGACCATATCACCATTGATAATACGCTCTATTTCTAAGGGAGTTGAATCTGGGGCAAAATTTAATGAGGAAAAGTCTATATATCCCTGATTAGTCAACCATTGATCTAAGTCTAAAGAACTTGGGTTATTAATGGAAATTAGGTTTGAGCGACTGTAGATTGTTGGTAAAAAATATTTACGCTTATTTGAGACAATAAAAATATGCTTATTTTCTGGTAACTCTTCCAAGGTTTTTAATAAGGCATTTTGTGCATTTACATTCATTAAATGAGCATCAAATAAGATTGCTACCCTTTTTTTTGAGACTGAATTTGTCATATTGATAAAATCATTCAACGCCCTAATACCCTCTATTTTTTTTGAAACTAATGAATCCTTTTTAGCTTTTGAATAAGAATTCAGAGCGCTTGAGCAAGATTCAGAAGATAGATAGCAAAAATCTGGATGAGAGTCAGCTTTATAATAATTGCATGAGTTGCATGAGTTGCATGCCGATAGTTCATTTGAACAAAGTAAATTTTGTGCAAAATAATTGGCTAGTTGTGACTTAGCAAGACCAGCCTCACCCTCAATAATAGTTGAAGAAGGGAATTGAGTGAGATCATAAGTATTAAACTTTTCAATCAACCAAGGGTATCTTTCAATGCTCATGCATTAATAACCTGTCTAACTAAATCTTTAGTTTGCTCACTGATAATATCGATCGGTTGAGAAGCATCAATTATTTGAACTTCATTTCTATCAATTGCAAGCTGTTGATAGCCATTCCTAACACTTTCAAAGAATGCTATCCCAGAAGACTCTATTCTATCGATCGCATCATTAGCTTTTCGCTGAAAACCCGTCTGCACATCTAAATCAAAAATAATAGTTAAATCTGGTATTGGGCATTCTACGCTCTGTATAAGAGTATCAATTAATTGAAGAGATAGCTTTCTGCCAAAGCCTTGGTAAGCGATAGAAGCATGAAAATATCTATCACATAAAATAAAATCTTCTTCTGCATTCTTAAAATGAGTTGAAATCATTTCAGATCTTGCAGCAAACATTAGTAGCAATTCGGTTGACGCATTAATGTCTGAATCCTTTGATAGTAGAAGTTCCCTTACCTTCTCCCCAAAGGAAGTTGAACCTGGTTCCCTGAGTAATTTTACAGAGTAGTTTTGAGAGATTAACCAATCATGGATTAAATTAATTTGGGTAGATTTACCAACACCCTCTATTCCTTCAAATGTAATTAATTTCATTGGTTTAATTGATAACGCTTCACTGCTTTCAAATGTTCTTTATAAGTTCGAGAAAAATCATGAGCCCCTCTTCCATTTGCAACGAAATATAAATATTCATTTGCTACTCCCAATATTACTGCTTCCAAAGAAGATTGGCTAATGGAAGAAATAGGCGTAGGCGGTAAGCTAGGAATTTGATAGGTATTATAAGAATTATTCTTGTCCCTGAGATTGGCTTTTGTAATATCACCATTAAAATCAGGGAGCAATCCATAGATAATTGTTGGATCTGCTTGAAGCNTCATATCCAATGCTAGTCGATGCAAAAAAACACCTGCAATCATTGGTTTCTCATNATCATTGCCAGCTTCCTTTTCCACAATTGAAGCTAGGATAATGGCATCTGATAAAGATTGAAGTGGGTTATCTGGATGTCGTTTTCNCCATAAATNATTTGAAGTTTTGAAAAACTCCTTTTGTGATTTTTTNAGAACAGAAGATACTGGNGATAGGTGCTTATAAAAGTAAGTATCTGGCTTTAGAGTACCCTCAATAAATTTATATCTNTTATCCAAGCAATTAAAATTTTTGCAGTCATGAGTTAGATTTGAGTTTTTTATCAGAGCCTCTAAATCATATAGATTGGAACCTGGAATTATTTCAAATTTATAAATTTTGACAGCGCCGATGGCTATGGACTTTAGAAAGGTTCTCCAAGATAGGTCTTCAATATTGTAATGGCCAGCCTGAGCTAAATTAAGGCCATTAATTTTTATAAATGTTTTTAATAGTAATTTATTGTAAAAACTTATTTCAAAATCACCAAGCAATCGATTAAATGATTGTCCATTTGNAACTGTATAGCTCTGTTCATGATAATTGACTTTAGAATGGNCAAATGATTCAGCGGATCCAAGAAAAGCTATCCCTGAAACTGCTATAACAAAAGTAAGAAAAACCGCCTTAGATTTTTTGGAAGACAAGTGTAGAGTTAGNTCCTCCAAAACCAAATGAGTTATTCATTGCAACATCCACTGCGATTTCAACTGACTCAAGTGGTGTGTAATCTAGATCACANTTTGGATCAGGNTCAGTCAAGTTAATTGTTGGCGGGATAATTCCACTATTAATTGATTTAATGCAAAAAATAGACTCTANTGCGCCAGCTGCCCCAAGCATATGGCCAGTCATTGACTTTGTAGAACTTATTGGCGGAACTGAATTTCCAAACACAGATTTCAATGCAATTGTCTCGGCTAAATCACCAAGCGGAGTAGATGTCCCGTGTGCATTAATATAATGAATGTCTGATAAGTTAATTTGAGCATCCGAAATTGCATTAGACATAGATAATGAAGCGCCCCTTCCATCCGCAGGTGGAGCTGTCATATGATAGGCATCTGAACTTGTTCCAAAACCAGTAAGTTCTGCATATATATTTGCCCCCCTTTTTTTGGCATGTTCATATTCCTCTAAAACCAGTGATCCTGCTCCATCTGATAACACAAAACCATCGCGGTTTAAATCCCAAGGCTTACTAGCTGTTTTAGGATCTGGGTTAAGAGAAAGAGCTCTAGCTGAAATAAATCCAGCTATTGAGAGAGGCGTCGAGGCCATTTCAGCTCCTCCAGCAATCATTACATCTGCCTCACCATAAGCAACTGATCGAGCCGCTGTACCAATGCAATGATTTCCAGTTGAGCAAGCTGTCACAACTGAGGTGTTTGGGCCCATAAATCCATGTTTAATTGAAACAAGACCGGAAATCATATTCACAATCGAACCTGGAACAAAAAAAGGCGATACTTTTTTGTAGCCTCTTTCTTCTAGCAATAATTTATTTTTTTCAATGGTATCAATTCCGCCAATGCCAGCACCAAAATTAACTCCGACTTTTGTTAAGTCCAGGTTAGAGTTTAGTATTCCTGAGTCTTCGATTGATTGGTTGGCAGCAATGACTCCGTATTGAATAAATGGGTCTATCCTCCTAACTTCTTTTGAATCAAGGAAATCAGATGGATTAAAATTCTTTAGTCGACCGCCGATTGTTACTGGATTATCAAGCAATCCAATATCAATTTTGGTAATTCCTGACTTGCCTTCAATGCATGAGGACCATGCATCATCAACAGTATTTCCTATTGGAGATAAGATACCTAAACCAGTAACTACAACCCTTCTGTGTAGTTGCTTCATTTAGGAGAAACTAGCTGTTTGAATTTATGTAATTTACGGCTTCTTGAACTGTTGAGATTTTTTCAGCCTCTTCATCAGCGATTTCTAGCTCAAACTCTTCCTCAAGAGCCATTACAAGTTCAACTGTATCCAGTGAATCAGCACCAAGATCATCAACGAATGATGAATCATTTTTTACCTCATCATCTGAAGCTCCAAGTTGCTCGCAAACAATTTTTCTTACCTTTTCTTCGATACTCACAATGCATCCTCCGTATTAAAAAAAACTATTCTACAACATTTCTGTAGAAAAAAATAAAATCATTAGCTCATATACAAACCACCATCAACAGAGATGGTCTGGCCAGTTATATAATCGCCCGCTTCAGAGCCTAAAAATAGGGCTAAATCAGCTATGTTTTTTGGATCCCCCAGCTTATTTGCAGGAATTTGTTTTAGAATGTTATCTAGCTCATCATCTTTAAAATGGCTAGTCATATCAGTTGAGATAAATCCAGGAGCAATACAATTAACTGTTATATTTCGTGATGCAACTTCTTTAGCCAAGGCTCTAGTAAAGCCTCCAAGGCCAGCTTTACTTGCAGAGTAGTTAACCTGCCCAGGATTGCCCATCAACCCAGCAACACTAGAAATATTAATGATTCTTCCATACCTAGCTCTAACCATGTGCTTAATAAATAATTTTGTAATATTAAACGTACTGGTAAGATTAGATTGAATAACATCATCCCAATCCTCATCTTTCATTCTCAAAAAAAGCTGATCTTTAGTTATACCAGCATTATTTATCAGAACGTTGGGTACTTTTTGTATTTCTTTTAAATGATCCAGGCAACCTGATAGGACTTCTCGATTAGTAACATCTAAAGGCAAGTGCAAGCAATCATCTGATTTTAGAGCATCTGAGATATTAAATTCTGATCTAGAAGTACCAACTACAAAAAAGTTATTATCAATAAAATGTTTAGCAATTTCCAAGCCAATGCCCCTAGAAGCGCCAGTTATAAATACTACTTTCTTATCCATAGTTACTTATCTTCTCATAAAATTGCTCATCTGATGATGAAAAATAATTCTCTAATTTATTAGCTTTAAATAAGCCTGATAAAATTTTATTTGGACCACATTCAATAACTGGTAAGTCAAATGAAGAAATTTTAATGCATGTTTCAACCCATCTAACTGGTGAGTGTAATTGTGAGACCAAGACAGACTTAAGATCATCAATACAATCTACAGAGGAAGCTGTTGAATTATGAAGAATGGGAGTTTCTGGCATTAATATTTCAATTGTTTGCAAAGTTTGCTTGAATTCTTTTGCAGCTTCGATCATCAGCGGGCTATGAGAAGCAATGCTTACCTTCAGCTTGATTGCCCTCTTCGCACCAANTTCCAAACAGAGTGCTTGCGCCCTATCAATGGCATCTTGATGCCCNGAAATTACAGTTTGATTTGGAGTATTTAAGTTTGCGCACTGCACCTGTGAATCTATACCAGTAGATGCTTCAATGCAAAGATCTTCTATTACACGTTGCTCAAGACCCATAATTGCTGACATTGATCCATTGGGAGCACTCTCCATTAATTCGCCTCTCTTTTTTACTAGTTTTAGGGCTGATGTAATAGAAATTGCATTAGCGGCAACCAAAGCTGAATATTCACCCAATGAATGCCCAGCCATATACATTGGTTTTAAATCTAATTTATCTAATAATTTTTGATGGTGGAGATATGAACATAATACCAACAAAGGTTGAGTAACTGAGGTCTTGTTGATGATATCCTCAGGACCCTCTTCAATGAGTTTAATAGCATTATAGGAAATGAGATCGCTGCAATATTCAACTGCATCTTTATNGTTGGTAGATAAAGCTATGTCTAATATGCCACCAATCGATAGCATTGAGAGATGTTGAGATCCTTGACCAGGAAATGCTAAAAAAGCGGGCAGAGACATGTTTAGTCTTGTGCTTCGTTATCCTCTGCTTCCTTAATGGGCTTACGTAGATCTTTGATTAATCGACCCTTGTAGAAACCGTCTGCAGTCATTTGATGGCGAAGGTGTCTTTCACCAGACACCGGATCAGTTGATAGAGTAAGGTCAGATAAATGATCGTGAGAACGGATCATTCCTCTTTTAGATCTAGTTTTTTTACTTTTTTGTACTGCCATAATATTTTAAAAAAAATGCATCCTATCAGATTAAATTAAGTTTTAATAGTTAAATTCTTAAGCATATTAAGCAGTATAACAAAATCATCATTTTTTGGTGCCAGAAAGGTAACTAAATCACCATTTAGGTTTTCAAAGCTTATAGCGGATGAATGAAGCGCTAGTCTGTTAATTGATGTCTTTTTGGCTACAGTTTTATTTAAATCAAATAAACCATACTTTTTATCATTAACAATTGGGTGTTTGATATTAGCGGTTTGAACTCTAATTTGGTGCATTCTTCCAGTGCTAATTTTTATTTCTACATGTGTAAAGTCAGCAAATATATCAATTATTGAAAAATCAGAAATTGCTTGCTTGCCCAAGTCTGACTCTTGAACTTTATGGTGATGTTCTTTAGTGGAAGTATCAATTTTTGAATCGATACGAAAACCTTTTTTTAAAACTCCAAAAACAATGGCTTCATATAATTTTGTTACCTTGTCAGATTTTAACTGCTCATGAAAAGATCTTAAAAAAAGTTTATTTTTTGAAAGAACAATGCAGCCTGATGTTGATTTATCTATTCTGTGGCATAAGTCGACATCATCGCTTGGAAAAGCAGCTCTTGCTATATCTATTAAACCAAACTGATTATTGGTACCTGAGTGAGTGCTGAGCTCTGGGTCCTTATTGACAACGATATAGTCTGAATCATGGAAAATGATTGATGAAAAGAACTCTTTAATTCTAGGCGGCGGAATTTTAATGTCTGGAGTCTCATTATCAAAATTAATTAAATATGGAGGAATGCGAATCTCGTCATTAATTTTTAATTTATGTGTAGGTTTAATGCGACCTGAATTGACCCTAACCTCACCTTTTCTCAACATACTGTATATTTTTGATTTAGGAAGAGCTTTATAAACATTAAATAAATAATTATCGATGCGCCTACCAGCATTATCGCCATCTATTTTTAGGTTTTTGTTGCTCATTGAGGTAGAATACTCGAAATTGCTAGTTTGTAGATATAAATAGCAATATATAGAGAACTTAAGACAAAAAAATTAAGTAATAAATCAGATCGCTGCATGTCAGCTGATCAAGAGAAAGTTAAACGCGCAAGTGCGCAGTAAGAATTAGACAAGTTTTAATAAGCTTCATGAATATTTGATGAAGTCAGTTTTAAGAGCCCCACAGGATAAGACTCTAAAAACTCCATAAGCATTGCTGCTATTCGCTTTCTCTGCACAGGAGAAAAAAATGAAAAGAATTCTAATTAATTGCTCGTACTCAGATGAATTACGCGTTGCATTGGTTGATGGCGCAAAACTATTTGATCTTGATAATGAGTTTAATGCTCAATCATTACTAAAGGGGAGCATTTTTAAAGCGTCGGTTTCAAGAGTAGAAACCAGTTTAGACGCTGCCTTTGTAAACTTTGGGAGTGAAAGACATGGTTTTTTACCATTAAAAGAATTGTCCAACGAGCACTTTACAAGTAGTGCTGATGGTAAAAGAAAATGTACTCTTAAAGAAGGCGATGAAATTCTTGTTCAAGTTCTTAAAGAGGAACGAGGCACAAAAGGAGCCGCTCTATCTAATCAAATCTCTTTAGCTGGAAGATTTATCGTATTGATACCTAATTCTGAGAAATCTGGTGGTGTGTCTAGGCGGATTGCCGGTGAAGAAAGAGATGAAATTAAAAATGCTTTAAGTGAACTTCAGATACCTGAAGGTATGAGTGTAATTGTGAGGACTGCTGGACTTGGTAGATCATCGGAAGAATTAAAATGGGATTTAGATTACTTAATGAATTTATGGGAGCAAATACAATCAACTATTTCTGATGCCCCAAGCCCTAGCTTAATTTACAAAGATGATAAATTAATTTTGAGAGTATTTAGAGANTACTTCAGAGATGATATTGAAGAAATTCTAATTGATGATGAAGCTGTNCATGCTGAAGCGTTAGATTTTGCTAAATCAGTCATACCAGAGCATGCTGAAAAGGTAATTTATTACAATGAAGATATACCTTTATTCAACAGGTACCAAATTGAAAGTCAGATAGAGCTTGCATTTCAAAGAGAAATATCACTTCCATCAGGTGGTTCAATAGTGATTGATCCAACTGAAGCAATGGTTTCAATAGACGTTAACTCTGCTCGCTCAACCAAAGGCAAGGATATAGAATCAACTGCTTTTGCTACAAATATGGAAGCTGCCAAAGAAGTTGCAAGACAGCTAAGGTTAAGAGATCTAGGTGGTCTAATAGTTATTGATTTTATTGATATGCAGGATGAAAAACATCAACAGAAGGTAGAAAATACTTTTAGATCTGCTGTTCAATCGGATAGAGCAAGAATACAAATAGCTGGCATATCTAGGTTTGGATTGCTTGAACTATCAAGACAAAGATTAAGACCCTCTCTTGAAGAGACATATGATATTCAACATGTTCAGGTTCGTGGAACCCGTTCACTAGGTCAGTCCATCCTACGAATTATTGGTGAGGATGCTGCCAAAGAGAACACGGGTGAAATACACGTTTATGTTCCAGCAGATGTATCTAGCTACCTACTAAATGAAAAACGAAGAGATATCATTGCAATTGAAAATACCTATCAGGTAAATATTTTAATTATCGCAGACCCTTACAAGTCAAGACCTTACTATAAAGTTGCAAGAGTCAAGGCTGTTGCAGGCAAGAAAGCATTTTCATACGACATGACACCTAATAGCCCAGAACCATCAATGGATTGGCGTGATGTGAATACAAATAAAAAAGTATTAAAACCCCTCGTGAAAGTTTCAGTGCCNCCGCGCATGCCAAAAAAGAAGAAATCATCAGGTTTTTTTACATTTATTAAATCTGTTCTAACTCTATCAATTTTTAAATCNAAAAAGAAAAAGAAGAACGTACGATCTAAAAGATCCAGAAATTATAAAAACTCTCCTAAGAGCAATAAGAACAATAGGAATGACCGCAGTCAAAACGCAAAATCTAATAAATCTAATAACCGTAACAGAAACAGCGCCCCGAAAAAATCAACCAATGGGAAGTCACCTAAACCTGTTGTGATCCCGCCAAAGAAAACTAATTCTGATAAAGTTGATTCAGCAAAAGTTACTGAAAGTAAAAAAGAGACGAATCAGGCAGAAGATAAAGATGGTAATAAGGCAGAAAAATCTCATGCATCAAAACCAAAATCTGCACCAACTCCTGCTCCTACACCAGCACCAACTCCAGCGCCTACACCAGTACCAACTCCTGCGCCTACACCAGCATCAACTCCTGCTCCAAAGCCAACTAGAGCTTTGAACGATCCTCGATATAAGAGCGAATAAGCTGACCAGAAATTGAAGAAACAGGTGGAATGATTGGAAGATCTCCTATATCAAACCACCTAGCTTCTTCAAGCTCAAGATCATTTAATACAATGTTTCCAGAAACATATTTGCATGTATAACCCAACATAAGTTGAGATGGAAATGGCCATGATTGAGATGAATGGTAATGAATGTCAGAAACCTCTACATTCACCTCTTCTTTGACCTCTCGAATTAATGCTTGCTCAGCATTCTCACCTGCCTCAATAAAACCTGCTAGGGTACTGAACATATTTGGTGGAAAAAAATTACTTCTCCCGAGAAGAATTTTATCTTCATCATAAATCAATGTGATAATGCAAGGAGAGATTGATGGGTACTTTGGNATCTTATTACAATTGCAATCGTAAGCACTCTCTTTTTCATTAAAAATATTTTTATTACCGCACAGGGAACAAAACTGGGTGTTACGTTTCCATGTTCTAAGGATTGATGCTCTTGATAATAATTGAAAGTTTTCAGATGAAATTAGGCCTAGTAATTGACGTAAATCTATAAAACTTATGTCTTTGGGATCCATAAATAAACCAAGAATCTGATCACCTTGTGCAACATCTAAAATGTATATTTGTTTTTCTTGATTTTTTGCAATGCATAAATATGGCGAGTCATGATTAATGGTATTTAAATCATTTATTGCAAAACAGTAATTATTTTGTGCTTGATCGTATAAAATCTTATTATCGCAAAATATAATTAACTGTGAATCTTCATTGAATGAGTCGTGAAGTTCTCTTATTAGTTCCATAAAGATAAAGGTTTGAAAATGATGAATAACTTATACAAAATGTTTTTAGGCAACTCGCCAGATTGGTATAAAAATACCATCATAGCGTTTTTAATAATTAATCCTACGACTTTATTTATTTTAAATTATATAGGCTTAAACGGCTCATTCTTGGTTGGGTGGATGATCTTATTAGAATTTATAGTGACACTTGCATTAGCTTTGAAGTGCTACCCTCTTCAACCAGGTGGTCTAATTGCAATACAAGCATTAGTCCTAGGATTATCAACTCCATATACGCTTTTGCATGAAGTTGAGAAAAATCTTGAGGTGATTTTACTGCTTGTATTTATGGTTGCAGGCATCTATTTCATGAAGAATTTAATGCTTACTATTTTCACAAAGCTATTGCTCACCATTCACTCAAAAACAAAACTGTCTTTAATGTTTTGTTTTGTAGCGGCCTTTCTTTCGGCTTTTCTTGATGCATTAACAGTAACTGCTGTTTTAATTGCTGTGGCTGTTGGCTTTTATAGAATATTCCATTTAGCTAACTCAGGCATGGAATTCTCTGCAACCGAACATGATTTTCATGATGACAATCTTCTTACTGATTCAGGTAAAGATGACATAGAAAACTTCAAAGCTTTTTTAAGAGATCTAATTATGCATGGCGTTGTTGGAACAGCCTTAGGGGGAGTATGCACAATCGTCGGAGAGCCTCAAAACCTTTTGATTGCAAATATTGCAGGATGGGAATTTATTGAATTTATGATCAAGATGGCGCCTATCACAGTGCCTGTTTTTATCGCTGGAATGATTACTTGTTTTACAGTAGAGAAGCTGCATATATGTGGTTTTGGGACACACTTACCTTTACGAATTAAAAATATTTTTCACGAATACAATGCTTATGAAACTGCAAAAAGAACCGACGTTGACAAACTGGAACTTTACATAGAAATGCTTGTTGGTGTTTTTCTAATCATTGCGCTAGCCCTTCATCTAGCAGCCGTTGGAATAATTGGTCTAGCAGTTATTATCCTGCTGACCTCATTCAAAGGCATTACTCATGAACATGATTTAGGGGATGCATTTAAAGAAGCCCTGCCGTTTACAGCCCTGCTGGTTGTCTTCTTTGGTGTTGTCAGTGTCATAGCTGATCAGGGTCTATTTTCACCAATTATTGGCTTTGTTCTTGTCCAAGAAACTAATGTTCAGGCTCCAATATTTTTTGTTGCTAACGGCCTTCTTTCAGCTATCAGTGACAATGTTTTTGTAGCAACCATCTATATAAATGAGATTAAAGAAGCTTTAGATCAAAATATTATTTCAAGAAGCCAATTCGATTTGCTGGCAATAGCAATTAATACAGGCACCAACATTCCAAGCATAGCTACACCAAATGGCCAGGCAGCCTTTTTATTCTTATTAACATCTTCATTGGCTCCTCTCATTAACTTATCCTATATGAGAATGGTAATCATGGCACTTCCATACACCATAGTTTTAAGTATTGTTGGATTTATATCAGTAGTTAATTTTTTATAAAATTTGATGTCTTTAGATCATCGGTTTTGTATTGCGCCCATGATGCAATGCACTGATATTCACGATAGATACTTATTTAGGTTAATAAGTAAAAAAGCTTTTTTGTATACTGAAATGGTTACAACCGGAGCTATTATCCATGGCCAATGCATGGACCAGTTGGANTTTAATAGAGAAATCGANCATCCAGTTGCCGTTCAGCTTGGAGGNTCAGACCCTAGCGACCTATCAATCTGCTCNAAGATCTGTGATGATCTTGGCTATGATGAAATTAATTTNAATGTAGGATGCCCTTCTGAAAGAGTTCAAAAGGGTTCATTTGGTGCATGTTTAATGCAGGATCCCGAGTTAGTAAGCGAGTGCATTACTGCCATGCAAGAATCTACCTCTATACCAATATCTATTAAATGCAGAATTGGTGTCAATGAACGCGATGACATTAAATTTTTAAATACTTTCATAGAGAAAGTTATCAATCCTAAATTAAAAACAGTAATTGTTCATGCAAGGGTGGCAATACTCAAAGGCCTATCACCACGTCAAAATAGACAAATTCCTCCCTTAAAGTATGAAAATGTGTATCAACTTAAAAAAGAGTTTCCTGACTTAGAAGTAGTGATAAATGGTGGCATTAAAGATATAGCTGAATCACAAAACCATTTACATCATGTGGATGGTGTCATGCTTGGAAGAGCTCCTTATGATGATCCTATGATAGTTAGTAAAGTGGATTCTAAAATCTTTGATGATGAAGATGTAATAATTCAAAGAAAAGATGTTTTAAAAGCATATTTAGAATATTGCCTCATTCAAGAAAATAAAGGTCATCCCTTCTCAAGAACATTGAAGCATGTATTTGGACTCAATAAAGGTCTAAAAAATGCAAAAGCATATAGAAGACTAATACTTCAAACTATGCAGGAAAAAAAACTAGANGCGAATATGGAAGAATTGATTGCTATGGTGTGATTTTAATCTAANAAAAAGTCATCCATATCATCAACAAAATCATCAACCTGATTAAGGCCATTNCTTGATTCAAATTCTTGATATTGCATATAAGAATCTCTTATAAATGAGTAACGATCACCAATAATCAATGTCTCAACCTCAAGATACCTAGCGCGTGTTTCAAGAGCATCTAATGCTGTGATCCCAAGCCTCACATCAGTTTCTTCAATAGCAAACGTTCCACTTAAAACAGAGCTAACACTTCGACCAGCTAAGCTTCTTGGCGTTGAGGGGCCATAGATAGGAATCATCAAAAAAGGTCCAGAGTTAACTCCCCATGCTCCAAGGGTTTGCCCAAAATCTTCATCATGCCTTTCCAAACCAAGTTTAGATCCAATATCTATAAATCCTGCCAGCCCAATGGTGCTATTAATAATAAATCTTGAGAAATCATTGAGCGCCAACAATGGATGACCTTGCAATAGTTGGTTAGCCGTATTATCTAACTCATTTATATTTCTAAAAAAATTGTTAAGCCCTATCTCTACAAAGTCAGGGGCAATGGATGTATAGACCTCAGCGGCAGGTTTTGCAAAATTATCATCAAGAAATTCATTGAAAGCCCATACCTTACGATTGATATCTTCAAAAGGATCTTCTGCGGCAATAGAATCAATGCTCAGAAAAAGAACGAAAGCAAGAAGAGATATATTTTTAAAGTGCATCATAGTAATTCGATTAACTTATTATAAATAGGTTCAAAAAAAGTTGGAGATTTTAATGGGTTAAATCTAGTTAAATCTTTGTTGCGAGGCAGCGATCCCAATACAGGGAGATTTAATGCCTGCTCAAGATCAACTGGCTCATATTCATTAGTTTTTTTATTGCAATGACTGCATTCTGAATAGGACATATTATCAATCAAGCCAAGCATGGGGATATTCAGCCTATCAAACATTGCTTTTGATTTAATAGTGTCNTGCACTGCCATTGAACTTTGTGATGTAACTAAAATTATGGAATCAGGCTTTATTTCAGATGCTACAGTTAGATATGCATCGCCAGTACCAGGAGGCATATCTATAAATAAGTAATCTAAATCGCCCCATTTGGTCAATTCTTTGAGTTGTTTAATTGCTCCGCTTAACATTGGGCCTCTCCACATAGCTGCCTTATCTGCATCAAGAATAAAACCCATGCTATTGATGGTTAAGTTATTGGTCTGAATAGGTAAAAATAATTTCTTACCATCTACTGTTTCAACCTCTGGTTTTAAATTGATAAGATCAAAGAGGATGTGTTGATTGGGTCCATAGATATCTGCATCTAAAATTCCGACCTTATNATTTTTTGAAAAACTATATGCTAAATTCGCGCACACAGTCGACTTTCCAACCCCACCTTTAGCAGAAGCAATAGCTATTATTTGTTTGATTCCCATTGATATAATATTTTGACTTATAATACTCGATTACTAGATATATTTGGTCTCTAACATTAATAAACCAAGAAAAATAATCGTTACAAATGCTCTGCCTTATGCAAATGGAGAAATTCATCTTGGCCATATTCTAGAACACATACAAACCGATATATGGGCAAAGTTCATGAGATCAGCTCAACATGAAGTGCTGAGCTTTTGTGCAGATGATGCTCATGGTGCGCCTATTATGATGAAAGCTGAAGAGCTTGGCTTNCAGCCCTCTGATTTTATTGATGGTGTTAAGAATGATCATGAGCAAGCTTTGGCAAGATATGGGATTACATACACAAATTACCATTCAACTCATTCAGATGAAAATGAATCATTGGTATCAGAAATTTATCTTGACGCAAAAAATGCAGGAGATATTTTTAAAAAAGAAATTGAGCAATGTTATGACGATGAAAAAAAAATGTTCTTGGCTGATAGGTATGTCGCAGGCGAATGTCCAAAATGCGGATCTAAAAATCAATATGGTGATGGATGCGATTCATGTGGTGCAACATATGCAGCCACTGAACTAAAAAACCCTGTATCTGCATTATCTGGAACAACTCCAATAACCAAAATATCAGAACATGTATTTTTTGATCTTGAAAAATCAAAAGCAGATCTTCAACAATTCCTATCAACTGCTTCTATACAAAAACCCATAGTTTCAAAGCTGTCAGAGTGGCTAGATGGTGATTTAAAAAGCTGGGATATCTCAAGAGACTCTCCATATTTTGGATTTCTGATTCCAGAAGAAAAGGCAAAGTATTTTTATGTATGGGTAGATGCGCCTATTGGATACCTGGCATCTGCAAACAATTGGGCGAAATCAAATAATACTGATATAAAAACCCTATGGGGCAAAGATTCAGAATATGAAGTGCATCATTTTATTGGAAAAGATATTACTTACTTTCACGGATTATTTTGGCCTGCGTTGTTAAAAAACTCCTCTTATAAATTACCAGACACGATTCATGTTCATGGTTTTGTCACCATCAACGGAGAAAAAATGTCAAAATCAAAAGGCACATTCATTACTGCAAATCAGTTTGCTGATGTGTGTAATCCTGAATTACTTAGATATTATTATGCAAGCAAGCTCAACTCTAAAATTGAGGACATTGATCTCAATCTTGAAGATCTCGCTCAAAAAATTAATTCCGATTTGGTTGGTAAATTTTCTAATATATTTAGCCGCTCAGCTCCATTTATTGCAAAAAATGACAATCNCTTAACATCTGATTTNGACTCNGAACACGTTTCAAAATCAATTCAAAACATAAATGAAATTCTTTTAATGTTTGAATCAAAGGAATTTTCAAAAGCCATAAAATTGATTATGGAAATAGCTGATGATACTAATCGCTATATTAATGAGAAGACACCTTGGAAGTTAAATGATCAGGAAGCTGCTGCTGTTGCAACAACAGCTATAAATGTATTTAAGAATTTATGTATCTTACTATCGCCAATTACACCAAATCTTTGTTCGCAGATGCTATCAATGCTAAATATTAATGAGGCTAATCTTCTAGACATAGATACTGAATTAAGTGACGTAAAGATTAAAGAGTTTGAACCAGTTATATCAAGAGTGAAGCCTATCGATATAAAAAATTTTAATAAAGAGGATGATGTGATGAGCGAGAACGATAATATTATAAATATTGACGATTTTATGAAGGTTGACTTGAGAGTTGCCAAGGTGATTGAGGCATCGCATGTTGAAGGTGCTGATAAGTTAATTGCTCTTAAGCTTGATGTCGGTCAAATGGGTCAAAAAAATGTATTTGCTGGAATAAAGTCAGCATATGAACCATCGCAACTGGAAGGTAAGTTAGTCGTGATGGTGCAAAATTTAGCACCTAGAAAAATGAAATTTGGGCTATCTGAGGGTATGATTCTTGCTGCAAGTGATTCAGATGGCGGTATATTTGTATTATCTCCAGATAATGGAGCTCAGCCTGGGCAAAAAATTAAATGAAAATAGAAACTGACATATTGGTTATTGGCGCTGGTCCAGTTGGATTGTTTACTGTTTTTGAGGCTGGCTTATTAGGCCTAAGATGCACATTAATAGATAATTTAGATAAAGTTGGTGGTCAATGCTCAGAACTCTATCCTGAGAAACCAATTTATGATATTCCTGGAGTGCCCATGCAAACTGCTCAAGAACATGTTGATGCTTTAATGCAGCAAATTAAACCGTTTGAGTATGATTTACATTTATCTCAAAGAGTTGAATCGATCGAAGAGGATTCATCAGAAAATGATATTACAACCTGGAAAGTAACAACCAATGAAGGCGTTGAATGTATTACAAAAAATATATTTATTGCTGCTGGCGCAGGATCATTTGAGCCCAGAAGACCGCCAAACATCGATGACCCCGATCAATTTCTTGGAAAAGGCGTTAGCTATGCCGTTAAATCTAAAAAATCATATGAAAACAAAAATATTTTTATATTTGGCGGCGGTGACTCTGCGCTAGATTGGACAGTTGAGTTAGCTAAAATTGCTAGGTCAGTTAATTTGGTTCATCGAAGGGACCAATTTAGAGGTGCTCAACATACTGAGACTCAAATGAGAGAGCTTGTTAAAAATGGAAAGGTTAATTTGTTAACTCCGTTTCAAATTGAATCAATAGATGGCAAGGAAATGGTTAAAGGGGTAACTTTAAAGAATTTTGATACCAAGGAAAGCGTTAGCCAGGAAGCGGATGAATTACTCTTCTTGTTTGGTTTAAATAAAAAATTAGGTCCAATCTTGGATTGGGAGTTAGAACTAGAGACTAAGAAAATTTCTGTTAATACTGAAAACTTTGAGACTAATAGAGATGGTATTTTTGCAGTTGGAGATATCAATGATTATCCTGGAAAACTTGATTTAATCTTATGTGGGTTTCACGAAACCACTTTAGCGGTTCAAAAAGCATTTCAAAGAAACTTTCCAGGCGAAAGAGTCCCATTTGGATACACAACCTCCAACACTAAATTGCAAAAAAAATTAGGTGTTGCTGAGTAGCAAAAATGAGCGATTTAATTGAGTTAATTAACTCTGAATTGCCTCAATATCAATGTGGAAGATGTGATACTCCTGGGTGTAAACCCTATGCAGAATCAATTATTAATGGTGCCCCCCACAATCGATGTGTGCCTGGTGGCCAAGACACGCTTGATAAAATCACCCTATTAATGAAATCAGAGTCTCTGGCTCTAGACCATGATTATGGTCCTAAACTGAATACCCAAGTTGCCCATATAATTGAAGAAGATTGTATAGGCTGCGCAAAATGCATCGATGCATGCCCCGTTGATGCTATAACAGGTGCTGCAAATTTAATGCATGATGTTATCGATGATTTATGCACTGGCTGTGAATTGTGCATAGAGCCCTGCCCTGTAGATTGTATTGAGTTGGTTGATGTAAAAAATCAACAATCCTTGGTTGCGAGGAGTCAATCTGAAAAATTTTTTAATTTAAAAAATGAATTAAAGAATAGAAAGATTAAAAAGAGTAAATTTAATAAAAACCTTAAACAAAACATAGATCTTGCCGGCGTTATCAATGTCCAATTAAAAAACCGAGGTCAGGATCAAGGCAAGGCTTTATTTAATCTTCAGGTTCAAATGCTTAAAGCTCAAAAAAAAGATAAGTCCTTAGATGAAACGGATCTCAATAGTTTGATTGAAGATTTAAAAACCTAATCGACGCATAGCAGATAAAACACTGATTGATTCTTTTTTGGCTTCGCCCATCAGATCTATTGTTCTGCTTGCAATATTTTTAAGCTCACTCTCTGTTTGATTTTTGTTCCTATTCATAAGGTCCTTGGTCAACCCAATGACGCCACCTGAATTAATTAATATATCAGGAACATAAATAATACCAAGTTGCAGCAAATCATCAGCTATTGAATCTTGTTGAAGTTGGTTGTTGGCCCCGCCTGCAATCACTTTGCAGTTTAACTTGCCAATTGTTTCTTTGGTTAGAATAGCACCGACAGCACATGGAGAAAAAAGATGACATTCATGTATGAATGCGTCCTCAACAGGGGTTATTTTGGGGTTAGAAATATTATCAATTTTTGATTTATCAATATCTTGAATAAAGACATTGGCTCCAGCATCCGCTAAATGATTAGCTAACTTTAGACCAACACTTCCTGCCCCCTGTATAGAAATTTTTTTATCATGCAAACTTTCATTAAAATAGAATTTTATGGCCGCTTCAATTGAATAAAATATGCCTTTCGCTGTATATGGACCAGGATCCACATTATCAAAAACATGATCCGTATAATTTTTAATAAATCTAATATCTTGCAATGAAATTCCAATATCTTCTGCAGATATATATTTGCCCTCAAGAAGATTTAAAAAATTTGCATAAGATTTCAATAATTCATTAGATTTTGGTTTATCGGCAAAAATAATTGCTTTGCCCCCACCAAATGGAATCTGCGCAACATTATTTTTCTCTGTCATGCCCCGAGATAGTCGCAATACATCATTAAGACCAGACTCAAAATCAGAATAACTTTTAAATCTACAACCACCTATAGCCGGCCCCCTAGATGAGTCGTGAATAGCAACGAGAGACTTAAGGCCTACTTTGCTGTCTTCATAATAAAAAACTTTTTCATGATTGAACTCAGGATGTGTGGAAATCATTAATCCATCAAAAAATGTGTCAGTTATATCTTGAAATAACATAATCTTAATAAGTTTTCGTTTATATTATGTGCATGATAAGGGGCTTGAATGTTAAAAGATAGATTTAGAAAATTCCTACCAGTAGTTGTGGACTTGGAGACTGGTGGGTTTGATTCAACAAAAAATGCAATTTTAGAAATTGCAATACAACTTATTGATGAGGAAGATTCAAAGCTTGTGCTTGGAGATTCACTTAGGCACCATATCAATCCTTATGAAGGTCTCGATGTTGATAAAGAATCATTGGAGTTTCTTAAACTGGATTTAAATCATCCCTTAAGGGTTGGCGTTGATGAGAAATTTGCTTTAAAAGAAATCTTTTCACTTATCAATAAACAACGAACCAAATTTGATTGCTCAAGAGCAATTCTTGTCGGGCATAATGCATTCTTTGATCATAGCTTTCTCCTTGAGGCATGCATCAGAAATGGAATTAAGAAATCACCATTCCATCCTTTTTCATTAATTGATACTGTAAGTTTGGGCGTCCTTGCTACTAAGCAAACTGTTTTGGCTAGAGTGTGTAAGGAATTAGATATTCCTTATGATAATGATGAGGCTCATAGCGCTGCATATGATGCAATGGTAACAGCAGAAGTCTTCTGTAAAATCATTAACGACTTCGATAAATCACAGTGAGAATTTATAAAAGCAAAGAATCACCTACATTTTGGCAGACAGATGGCATGCCATTATTTGTATGATATGACTCTTTAATGCTTAATAAAAAGCTAATAAGGCCTTTGGTACGTCTTGGAGCAATTCCAGTTGAAAGTAAATACCTAGCATCCAAATTTACTAGGGTAGATTTAGCTTGATTTAAGCCCATTGAAACTTGAACTAAACCCAAAACTGTTACCTTATCCACTGTTAAGATACATGCATCTACATTATCTATCTCATTCATTGGGTTATGCATGTGCGGCTCATGAAAGACCTTGGCTTTATTGCAGCTAATTGAATAAGCAAATGTAGTCCTATTGTATGGTTTGCCAGCTTCAAATATTTTTAAGTTTAATGAATTTAGTTGGAAGNCTTGCCCGGGTTGGACTTTTTTAATATTTTTAAACCCAAGAGCAGCAATAGATTTTGATGCTTCATGAGTGGTGTAGATTGGTATATTTAAATCAAACATGCTCAATGATTCCGCATCTAGGTGATCTGAAAAATGCGCTGTAATAATTAGATGAGTAACCTTAGCAATTAGATTATTTTTAACTAAAAAGGCTTGGTTTGTTGATTCCCTGTAAAGCAACCAGCTTAATTTTGGAAAAACTTGGGTTTTGGTTAGCCATGGGTCCACAGCAACCAAATCACCATCATTTGAATAAAGCCATGATTGATAATCGTCAGCACGTATAATTTGCATATTTATATAATTTCATAAATGAGAATAAATACCATACTGATAATGATTATCATTAAAAAAATACCTTAAATCAGTACTTTACATAGAATAAATAAAACAATATATTAGCACTATTAATCAATAAATATCAGGG
>JGI26248J51725_1000137_pt1 | contig 28110 bp, 23 predicted proteins | sample SaaInlV_120m_DNA_2_FD_51725 | JGI IMG/M metagenome (IMG submission 51725) | reverse complement strand
AAAACCACAGGCCGCCTCGCGGTCAAACTCCAATGCAGAGTTAGTCTCATGAAAATGGTAGTGCGAACCAACTTGAATCGGTCGATCCCCTAGGTTCGCCACTGATAACGTAATCTTTTTGCGTCCTTCATTTAAGACCAACTCGCCCTTTTGAATCGCATATTCTCCAGGAATCATGTCTTTGTCCTTTACACTATTGGATTGTGAACCGTAACTAGTTTTGTCCCATCTGGAAATGTCGCCTCGACTTGCACCTCATGGATCATTTCAGGAATACCATCCATAACGTCTTCCCGCTTGAGCAACTGGGTTCCATGACTCATCAGATCGGCAACACTTTTGCCTTCACGCGCTCCTTCCAAAATCGCAGCCGATATATATGCCACCGCCTCGGGATAATTCAGCTTGATTCCACGCGACAATCGTCTTTCTGCCAGCAAACCAGCTGTAAAAATAAGTAATTTATCTTTTTCTCGAGGAGAAAGTTCCATTTTCCTTCCTTATTATTATAGAGACAAAAACTAACATCTAACAACAAGCATGAAATGAATTCACCCAGCTCATGTGTTCCATATACGCGGAATAACAGCCTCCTGACCCCGCAAAGCCAAGCGCAATAATTGCCAAGCTTTTATAAAGTGCCTTTTCACATGTTCTACACTATTTCCCAAGTATCGGCAAAGAATAATGCCATCCACCAAAGTTACTGAAAACAAATCACCATTTTCCGGTGAACCAATATTTTGTCTTAATAAATCAACAAGTTCTTTTCTTTTAGTAAGACAAAAGAAACTTCCCACAACCGGCTTTCCTCCCAACCCCCATTTTGCATCCAGAATCGCGTCATTTTCCCTAACAACAAGCCTATCCAAACGAATCAGTCGCCCATTTTGAAAGATTTCTAATTTCTGGATCAATTGGCCTTGGGAAAAAGTCTCTCCAATCGCAGGCCTACCCAAACACAGAATATCCCAACCGATAAAATGGCTTTCTCTGGATAAATCAACTCTCGTTTCAAGCTTTACCTTGGCACCGGAGAAAAAAATATTTTCAGAGGGGAACCACTCTAATACTCCATGATCAGCTACCGTAATTGTCTGNTGTTGATAGGCTTCGTTTCCGGCACTTCTATAAAATTTACCTGCAGCGGGAGTNGTCACCAAGACTTTTGCGTTCGGNTCCACCTCAATTTTCACATCAAAACTATCACCCCCTACNACCCCTCCCGGTGGATGCAAAATATAGACATGGCATGCCCCACTTGCCTCCGGGTAAAATGCTTTCTGNANCTGTAGTGGCCCCTGGTGTGACCTTTTATTTAATACCGTTTTATTATTTTCTTCGATAAATTTTAGATAAAGCTTGGCTTTCCAACCTTCACTTAAACCAACTTCATCTAAACAGGATGTAGTCATAACTTCGATACGCGTAGGTAATAATTTTGCAATCATACGCTAAAACTCTAGGCCCAGAAGGAAATATTAATGGTTATCTATCCGCCTAATTTCTGTACGGGGACAAGGAATACAAAGATACATATCGAGCACCTTCCCGCATGTTGAAATTTGGGCATATTTATACAATAATGAGTATATGTTTATAGAAAATTATTTTACATTCAAGGAATCATAGAAACTACTTACCTTGTATTCCCATCAGACAATTCTCAATCAACGGATAAAAATTGAATTGGATAATTTTTGCAAATGAAAAAATATTTTAAAGTTGTAGGATGGATTTTTCTTGGAATTTTTCTACAGTTTAAATTTAGCGCCCTTTACGGAATAGTTTTTCTAGAAAATCTTAATTTTCATGATCGTTCTTACTTCGTTGAGATGAAGTTGGTGCCCGCAAGCCAATCGGTGCATTTGCTTACCATGAAGACGACTGTCCACCATTCGTTAGGGTCTGATTATTTTGCCAATGTTTATATTTCCAATGATTACAAGGTAATAAACAAGGCTACCTATGCTGGAGCAGAAACCATTCCAGGTTACCTTGCGTATAAGATGAACATGAAAAGAAAATACCGCGATGTCTTGAGTTCCGAGGATTTCATTATTGCGCCATCTGCTCCCGACAAAACTATTGAACCGGCACCTATTCTCATCCATTTTGAGAACATGGAACAACGCCTGCATACGGACAAGACGTTTGAATTATCCATCAGCAACAACATAATGGCATTGAAGGGACCAAAGCGGGCCGAAGCAACCTATCCACAACAATGGGGAATGTAACAACTGTCCCGCTTCAACATTCAATCGCATCATGAGAACTAGATTTCGAGAGTTTAAAGACTACTATAAAATACTGGATGTCGCCGAAAACGCATCAGATATAGAGATAAAAAAATCTTACCGTCAACTGGCGCTTGAACACCACCCCGACCACAACAAAAATGATCCTGACAGTGAGGAAAAATTCAAACAAATCACCGAAGCTTATGGTGTCCTGATAGATCCTCTCAAACGAAAAGAATACGATCGATTTCGAGCTGACCATCTGGCAGGCCGAACCAACGAACACTCCCAGTTTAGGTACACACAACAAGATATTTTTGAGGAGATGCTTCGTAAGGGCTTTGGTAAGGATGTATTTGAAGAATTGAATCGCGAGTTTTCAAAGTCAGGGTTTCGATCTGGCAACTCGTTTTTTCAAACCACACTGACGGGCGGTGCTCTAGGAGGAATCGTTCGGGTTCTTGGGATGATCCCAGGTCCTATTGGACGAGTAGGGCAAGGTCTTCGAATAGCACATATGGTTGGCACATCCCTTTTCGCACTAAAAAAAATGCGTGATGCTAAATCAACAGGTAACCTTAAAGATCAACCAAATATTAAAACGCCCGACATTCTTGAGTCCATGAAAGGAGTTTTCAATAAAGGAACAAACAGCCAAAACTCTCTTGATTATAATTTAGCCATGAGCATACCTCCTAAAGAAGCACTCGCAGGAGTTAATAAAAAAATTTCATACGAAATAGACGGAACTCCTGAGCAGTTGATGATTCGCATTCCTGAAAAATTTCCCCCTGGTGGAAAATTAAGAATCAAAGGTAAGGGGCACTCTAAAGATAAAAAACGGGGTGACCTGATCCTTCAAATCAAGGTAGACTCCTAAACCCGTAACATATCTTTTTCACAACTTGAAAATCCATCAACACATGAATTTTTAAATAAGTTTATTCGATGAAAAAAGAAGAAATTATAAAATATTGGAGTAGTTTTTTTGCCGATCTTCTAGTCGGAACTTTCAAAAAACTCCTCCTATTCGGATTGATTGGATTTACTCTCGGACTAATCGGACTTTTCATAATGGATCATTTCGTTATGGAAGAACTGGGGTGGAGCACTTGGATTGTGTCGACAATCCTGCTTTTGTCTTTCGGTTGGTATACCGGGTTTGGCGCTATCTTCGGGTTGATTGCCTGTGTAATTCAAACCTCTAGCAAAAAAATTGCCGAGGCACTAGTCGGACTTCATGACTTACTCGATCTATTGACTCACGGGGTGGTAGAAAAAATCCCCCGATTTAACAAAAACATTCCTCGCGACCAACTGGAAGATACTTTCGACAGGATTGGGNAAAATTTTCTTAAACAATTGCGACTCAAACAAGGAGTCACTGCTTTTCTCTCACGCATCCTGTTTGGGACCATCCTTAAGGTAATCAAATTCTTTTTTCTAGATAGCGTAGTAGAAGAATTATCGAAAAAAGAAACCGATATCACATCGTCCGACATCGAGCATGCGGTGCGACGGGTGGGGGTGGAGATGGTAACAGCACCTATTTTAGAAAAATTTATTTATCTTCAAATTCTAAATTTTATTTTATTCGCCTTAAGTTTCGCTNNCCCAATTGGAGTTTTACTCCTTTTTTAAATTTCCACTTTACTACTCATGTTATTTTCATAAAATATGGTGTGACTTTTTTAAGAAAATAAAAACGCGCGTCAAGATAAGAACAAACATAATGAATCAAATTTGGGTAGACAGAAAGTCAATAACTGGTTTTATTTTAGGAGTGTGTGTGCTTGCCTTGGCAGGACCGACAAGTGCAATGACAAAGCAAGAACTCCAGCGAGAAGCTTTGATTGAGAAAGTTAAGTCTCATGACAAACTACTTGAAACGCTCCAAAGAATTAGTTGGTTTGGTGACATGAGACTGCGTTACGAAATAGTGGATCGAGCCAGTGATAACTCTACCGCTAATGATGCTGACGGTCATCTGGATACAGACCGGGCAAGAATTCGTTTTCGGTTTGGAGCCAGGGCGCATGTCTATGAAGACCTGGACTTCGTTTTTAGACTTTCCACTGGTGGTGATACTGCATCTACATCGGGGAATACGACTCTGGATGGAACCTTCGGGAATGAAGCTATTTCACTTAATCTGGCCTACGGCTCCTGGGAGTTCATGAATGGATTGATCGTACAGGGAGGAAAAGTTAAAAACCCATTCATGAAATCAGAAGTAGTCTGGGATAATGATGTGAACCCTGAAGGACTCTCCCAAATCTATCAACAAAAATTAGGCGACACCACCTTACAATTTGTTGCGGGTCAATACATAGTCGAGGAAACGGATCGTAAAAACAATATTGATTCTGACGATGTTATTCTTTTGGCATGGCAGGCACAACTTCACCAGAAAACTAAAGCCGGAAAATTTAAATTTGCTGTGGCATGGTACGACTATCATCACCTAACCGANCAGGGAAGCGCTATTACTAAGCAACTCGGCAGCGGTGATGGACAGAGGAACAGCCAGGTTACGGGAACCGATGTCAACACAACAAACATGCAGACTTTGGATTTTATGGCTGATTGGTCTTCCCCTATAGGTAGCAAACATGGCAACCTTTTCTATGAATATGCCGTTAACACTTCTGCCGATGCTCCTGCAGGAAATAACACGATAGCTCAAGATCTAGACACTGCCTGGCAACTGGGATTCAAGTTTGGTGACAAGAGGGTTAAGAAGGCTGGACAATGGCAAATCAAGACCCTTTATCGAGTTGTTCAACAAGATGCGGTCTTTTATGCTTTAACCGATTCTTCCTTTCATCAGGGTGGAACCAATGCCAAGGGTATTGAGCTCGGGGCAAAGTATGCAATTAGAAAAGGCATGCAACTGGGTTACACCTTTTTTAACACCACAAATGAACGGGGAGATGTGAATGGCGGAAAATTAGATGTTCCCGGGCAACACCAACTTGATTTACAGTTTAGTTTTTAAAGATTAATTTTTACGTTTTTTGCCAAAGGCAAAACTGCAATTTTCCTATAAAAAAGCTTTAATAAAACGTATTATAGTTAAATCGAAATTTTACGTTTTCCAGAGAGGTTAAAAGTATATGCGAACCATACTATCAATGTTTTCAAAGTCTCCATTCAAGCCTTTAGTGAGTCATATTAACCAGGTTAACGAATGCGTCAACTTAATCACTCCTTTATTCGAGGCTTATCAGTCTAAAAACTACGGAAAAGTTGAAGAGATTGCGAAAGACATATCAGATCTTGAACACAAAGCAGACCAAATCAAAAGTGATATTCGGCAACATTTACCGCAAAGTATTTTTCTACCCGTAGACAAAAGAGATTTTATGCGTCTTTTATCTGCCCAAGATGATATCGCCGATGCTGTAGAAGATTTGGCTGTTCTTATGCGGATAAAAAATATCGATGTCCCGGAGGATCTTTCTAAGCTTTTGGTGGACCTGGTTAACTACGTTGTTGGCTTAGCGAATGATGCATGCAACATGATACGCGAATTAGAAGATCTATTGGAAGCCTCTTTTGGCGGGGCCGAAGCAGAAAAAGTAGAGGAGATGGCCTTACATTTAGGAGTGGGTGAATACGAAGCCGATAAAAAACAGTTTTTGTTAGCGCAAAAACTATTCTCTTTAAATGATCTCAGCGCTGCTGACTTGTTTTTGCTAAACGAGTTGATTAAAAAACTTGGTGCCGTAGCTGACCAGTCTGAAAAAATTGGTAAAACTCTTCACATGTTTCTTTCCCGTTAATTAAACACTCTAAATATTTTAATCACTCATAAATCAACACAGAGGTAGTTTTGGATTTAAGCACTTTCTTGATGGTCTTTGCTATAGCTGCCTGTATCTACATGGCATGCAATATTGGCGCGAATGATGTTGCTAATGCAATGGGTACGAGTGTCGGATCGGGGTCACTCACCTTCAAGCAGGCTATCTATGTTGCTGCAGTAGCTGAATTTGCTGGTGCCTATTTTGTTGGCGGTCACGTATCCGATACTATTCGAAAGGGAATGCTTGATCCAGAAATTTTCTCGGATGCTCCGCTTCATCTTGTTTATGGAATGATTGCGGCATTAGTTTCAGCTGCTTTATGGCTTAATATTGCCAGCTACCTTGGGTGGCCTGTTTCAACTACTCATTCCATCGTAGGGGCGGTAGTTGGGTTTGGTGTTATGGCCGGAGGAGTTGATGCCATCAATTGGGGTAAGGTCTGGAGTGTTGTGGTGAGTTGGGTTGTCTCCCCTGTAATGGGAGGTTTGGTTGCTTTTTTTCTTTTCCGGTTTCTGACTAACCAAGTTTTCAGAAGACGTAACCCACTTCTATACGCCAAACGAATTTTACCCTTCATGGTATTCTTGGTTTGTGTGATTCTTGCCAATGCCATGTTTTACAAGGGGCTTAAAAACCTACATCTTGACTTTTCTTATCCCGAGGCATTGACGTATGCCATCATTTTTGGAATGGTTGGTTTTCTAATCTCTAAGCCACTCGCAAAAAAAATCCCAGATGTTCCAAAAAAAGAAATCCACAAACAGTTAGAAGCAACAGAAAATATTTTTAAGTACCTTCAGATCACAACCGCATTTTATATCGCCTTTGCCCATGGATCCAACGATGTCGCAAACGCCGTAGGTCCTCTTGCCGCAGTCGTTTCAATTCTAAATAGTGGGACCGTAGCAATGAAAGTTGCCATGCCAACCTGGATTCTCGTTTTGGGTGGTGGATTTATTGTGTTCGGACTTTTGGTTTGGGGNAGACGGGTTATGGAAACAATAGGAAGCAAAATTACCGAGATCACTCCTTCGCGTGGTTTTTGTGCTACTTTTTCCGGTGCTACAGTAGTACTGGTCTGCTCTAAAATGGGGTTGCCGGTTTCTACCACTCATACCCTGGTCGGTTCAGTCATCGGAGTTGGACTGGCTCGGGGTCTACCAACACTGAACCTTGGAATCATCAAAGAAATTGTAATGTCTTGGCTCGCTACGGTTCCATTTACTGCTCTTCTATCCGCTATCTTGTTCAAACTGATGCTCTTGATACTGGGCTAATTTCCTTACAAATAAACGGCATTGATTTAAAGATTATTTTTATATAACCTTTAAAGAGTACCCCTATTTTAACCGTTAAATAGAGCAAGACTTAGTTATTTTTAAAAAAGGGTTTATGCGTAGACGTATCCGAAAGTTTAATAGCTATTTGGTATTGCTTGTCCCGGTAATTGGAATCCAATTCCTTTTACTCCCTTTTTACCATTTCCATCCAGACCACCAGCATTCTCATTCTGGGGGCCTACCATCGCACCAGCATAATGCTTATTTCCATTCGATTGAATTGGACAGTATTGCCCATCTTACTCACGCTCACGACCACAATTCAGCAGACCACCATTCTAAGAATAATGATGATGAAACCGAGCTAAAAGTCGATCTAAATAAAGTCACCTTGAAATCCAAAAACTCATTCAAGGTTTTAAAAGTTTTCTCCACTTTTCCACCAATCAGTATTCTGCAGAAGCTTAATATTTACGACCTTTCAACAAAATTGAATGACTTCTCCCGCCCAGCATTTCAGCTTCAACTCCGAGGGCGCTCTCCGCCTTATTATTTCGTCTAAGCTAACAATCCAAAAAAACACCTTAATTTAACCGCGGCGCGTTACCAAAAATTACTGATGGTTTAACGCTGTAATGAACTTGTCATTTTAAGCACCTATGAAACGTTCGATTATTTTTTGGAGCGTTGTATCCTTGTTTAGCATATTGCTTCTCTCTATTGCTTCTGCCAACCAAGATATAGAGCTTCAAACTAAAACTAAAAGTTCACTTCAACTCACAATTAAGGAAGCTGCCGCCAAAGCTCTGCTCTATAACCCGACTTTGTCAGCATTTTCCTTAGATAAACGGGTCAAGGAAGCTCAAACCCTGCAGGCTGGACTACGCCCTAATCCACACCTGGCAATAGCAGTTGACGATGCAGCGGGCTCGGGAGAGTTTACTGGGTTTGACCATTCCGAAATAACAGTTCAACTTGGGCAATTAATTGAGCTAGGTGGCAAGCGCGCTACCAGAGTGAATGCAAGTCGAATTTCAGAAAAACTAGCCGACTGGGACTATAACGGAAAGCGTCTTGATGTGTTGACCGAAGTAAATAAGACCTTCATACAAGTTTTAATGACCCAACACAAAGTCTCTCTATCAGAAGACCTGATTAAACTTGGAAAGAAATTTTACAATGCAGTCAGTGAAAGAGTACTCATAGGAAAGGTAGCTCCAATACAAAAAGTCAAAGCGGGTGTTGTTCTCTCCACTTTCAAGCTCGAAACACAAAAAACAAAGCTGATGCTAGAGCAATACCGCAGAAAGTTATCATCCACATGGGGGATTACCGAACCTGACTTTGTATCAGTTGTTGGCAACCTTTTTGAAGTTTTTCCAGTACCTCATTTAGAAACACTTAACCAAAAGATATCTGAGACGCCTTATCTTAAACGCTGGAAAACTTTGGAGGATAAAAGTAAGGCCATACTCGAAGTTGAGCAAGCTAAAAGAACTCCAGATATAACAATTAAAGGAGGATATCGGCGACTAGAACAAACCAATGATAATGCCATAACATTCGGGATCTCTGTTCCTCTTATTTTTTTCAATAGAAATCAGGGGGCAATATCAGAGGCACAGAATAATTTAGCCAAAACAAAAGAGGAGAGAAGGGCTGCCAACATCATAGCAAACAAAAACTTTTTAGAAGCATATCAGGCTCTTGTTCTTGGACATTCTCAAGCAAGCACCCTTCAATCCGAAATGATACCTGCTGCTCAAAAAACATTTGATGCCATCAACGAAGGTTATCGTTTTGGTAAGTTTGGTTTTCTAGATGTTCTGGATAGTCAGAAAACCCTATTTCAAATAAGGGAACAATATTTGGATGCCTTGGCGGATTATCACATCGCTCTTACAGAAGTTAACCGCATGACAGGTGGATTGGTATATGCCGATATTAGTACTAAAAACTCAGCAATGGAGAAAAATCTAAATGAAAAATAGATTCCCATTTTTAGTTATCCTCATTTTAGGCATCGGGGTATTTCTAGGGATTCAGGTTTTACAATTGGAACCCAAAAAATTAATTAAATTAGACGATTCTCATGAACAGAGAACAGATTCTAATATTAGCTCAATTGAACGAGGTTCTCATGGTGGGTGGATGTTTTTTGGTGGCGATATCCAATTGGAGGTTTCAATTTTTGAAGCAGGTATTCCACCTCAATTCAGAGTTTATCCCAGCAAGATTTCAGGTGAGAAAATACCCCCAAGTGAGGTTGACTTAATTATTGAACTACAACGCTTGGACCGAATAGATTTAATAAAATTCAAACCTACTCCAGAGTTTCTTTTAGGTACTCAAACTGTAGTTGAACCTCATTCATTTGATTTGAATATTAAAGCTCAATGGCAAGGCAATGACTACAGTTGGAAGTTTTCTCAAATTGAAGCTCGCGCCAAAATTTCCGCGGAAGTAATCAAAACTTTAGAAATAACGACCACTAAAGCAGGCCCTGCTAAAATAAAAATTATTCAATCGTTGACAGGAGAAGTCCGTCTCAACGAGGAAAGGGTTGTCCATATTGTTCCTCGACTTGATGGGGTTGTCACAAAAGTTTTTAAGGATTTAGGCGATCGAGTAGAAAAGGGGGAATTGCTGGCTACTCTAGAAAGCAGAGAACTTGCGGACGTAAAGATCCGTTATCTGTCCGCAGTGAAAAAATCAAAGTTGGGCTCAAAAGATTTTGAAAGAGAAACGCTTGTTTATAAAAACACTCGAACGATGCTGCGCCTTCTTGAACAGCAATCAGATCCTGAAGAAATTGAACGCCACTTGAATAATCTTGTAATTGGTGAGAGTCGCAAGCTTCTCATCCCAGCATACTCGAAGTTTAAATTGGCTGATTCGGTTTATCAACGCGAAAAACAACTTCATGGAAAAGGTATTTCTTCTAAGTCAGAATATCTTCTAGCGCTTGACGATTACAAAAGTTCGAAAGCCAAATACTTAGCGTTGAGAGAAGAAATTTCATATAACGGCGATTGGACTATTCAGCAAAAGCAAAGGACCGCCGAGATGAATCAACTAAATTTGCAAACAGCAATTCAAAAGTTGCAGGCATTGGGTCTGTCCACAACTCAAATTAAACTTCTAGAAACACAAGAAAACCCTATATTCACCCAGTACGAGTTAAGGTCTACCCTAAGTGGTCTTGTTATAAAGAGACATCTCACAACTGGAGAAGCCATTAAAAAGGATGACAATATATTTGTTCTGGCCGATTTTTCTGATGTCTGGGTCAATATCGCAATTCCAGTGAATAACATTAAAGCCGTAGAACTTGGGCAAAAGGTAAGAGTCATTAATGAATCTATGGGGATTGAGGAAAGAGGTCGTTTGACATACTTAAGCTCCATCATTGACGAAACAAATAGAACCGTTACAGGACGCGTAGTCATTCAGAACCAAAAAAACTTGTGGCGTCCGGGAACTTTTGTTGAGGTTGAACTAATTGTAGAAGAGCGGCCCGTCCCAATATCTATAAAGGCAGAAGCTATTCAGAATCTACGTGATTGGTCTGTTGTCTTTGTGAAGTATGGAGACTACTTCGAAGGTCGTCCTGTCGAGCTTGGAGTTAGTGACGGGATTTGGGTCGAAGTATTAGATGGTTTGTCAGTTGGAGAAGAGTACGCAGTGAAAAATAGCTTCACCGTTAAAGCTGAAATAGAAAAATCAGGGGCTACTCATTCACATTAGATAAAACCAAATTATGTTCAATAAACTAATACAGTTTTCAATCAAGCAAAGATTATTAGTGATTACCGCTACCATCTTTATGGGTGTTTGGGGAGCTTACAATTTTTCAATCCTCCCCATTGATGCAGTTCCCGATATCACTAATGTTCAGGTTCAGATTAACACAGAAGTTCCTGGCTTCACCCCTCTAGAAGTTGAACAACGGATCACATTCCCCGTAGAAACAGTTATTGCCGGACTACCCAAACTAAAAAACACTCGTTCATTATCACGGTACGGATTGTCTCAGGTCACTGCTATTTTTGAAGATGGTACAGACATCTACTTTGCAAGGCAATTGATCAGCTCACGTCTTCAAGCAGTCAAAGAAATTTTACCTGAGAATACAGAACCCCTTATTGGCCCTATCGCCACGGGACTTGGGGAGATTTTCATGTGGTCAGTCGAAAGGCAAGATAATTCTTCTAATAAAAATCAGGAAATTCCCTCTCTAATGGAACTAAGGGAGGTGCAAGATTGGATCATACGACCGCAACTATTCAATGTTCCCGGTGTTACAGAAGTTAATAGTATTGGTGGCTATGTAAAACAATATCAAGTTGCTCCTGACCCCAGAAAAATGATCGCTTTCGGGGTTAGCTTTCATGACCTGATGGAAGCTTTGAGTAAAAACAATTCAAATACGGGTGCAGGATACATCGAGCATCAAGGTGAACAGTATCTGGTTCGATCTCCCGGCCAAGTAAAGAATTTGAAAGATATTCGACAAATTGTACTGGGAAGTCATGACGGTGTTCCCGTATACATAAAAGATGTAGCAGAAGTTAAATTAGGAACAGATCTGCGAACCGGTGCGGCGGTTTTAAACGGAAAAGAAACGGTTTTGGGAACTGTTTTCATGCTTAAAGGAGAAAATAGTCGTTCGGTTTCTTTGCGCGTCGCAAAAAAAATGAAAGAGATCAACCAAACATTACCTAAAGGAATTGTAGCTAAAACTCTTTACGACCGTACTCACCTGGTGAACGCAACCTTGAAGACAGTAAGAAATAACCTTCTTGAAGGAGCATTGCTAGTTATCGTAATTCTTTTTCTTTTACTTGGGAATTTTCGGGCAGCTCTCATTACCACTCTCGTGATACCGCTTTCCATGTTATTTGCAGTAACCGGTATGGTAGGAAATAGAATTAGTGGAAATCTTCTCAGCTTGGGAGCGATCGATTTTGGGATCATCATTGATGGAGCTGTAATCATTGTTGAAAACTGTTATCGCAGATTGGCACAAGAACAAAGAAAATGTGGACGAATACTTACCAAGGAAGAACGGTTTAACATAACTAAAGACGCGGCACATGAGGTCTCCCGCCCAAGTATCTTTGGTGTTTTTATCATCATGATAGTATATCTTCCCATTCTCAGCCTAACCGGGATCGAAGGGAAAATGTTTCACCCTATGGCCTTTACAGTTCTAGCAGCATTAACTGGGGCATTGATCTTGTCGATAACTTTTATTCCCGCGATGATCGCACAGTTTGCTTCTGGCGAGATAAATGAAAAAGAAAATTTTTTACTGAATAAATTTAGAAGAATCTATACTCCCTTGCTAGATTACTCTCTGGCCAATCGCTCCGTGACCATAAGCTCTGCAGTTGTGCTTGTCACCCTCAGCATATTGTTATCAACAAAAATGGGAACCGAGTTCATCCCAAAACTAGATGAAGGCGATATGGCTATTCATGCCTTACGAGTTACGGGAACCAGCTTATCCCAGGCTATTTCAATGCAAGATGCCGTCGAAGAAAAAATCAATGAACTGCCTGAAGTTGATTATGTTTTTTCAAAAATTGGAACAGCCGATATTGCGTCGGATCCTATGGCACCAAGCGTGGCCGATGTGTTTGCTATTGTAAAACCACGTAACCAATGGCCCGACCCACGTTTATCCAAATCTGACTTTGTTCACAAGTTGGAAGAAAAATTAGCCCTAGTACCAGGAAATAAATACGAAATCACCCAACCTATTCAAATGCGATTTAATGAATTGATAGCCGGCACCAGAAGTGATATCGCTGTTAAAATTTTTGGAGACGACATAGACAGTCTTGTTTCTTCAGCAGATGAAGTTGAACATGTCCTTGCAAATATTCCCGGGGCAGCAGATGTTAGAACAGAGCAGGTTACCGGACTTCCTGTATTAACCCTCAAGTTAAAACTTGATACGATGGCTCGCCTAGGTATCAATGTTTCCGATGTTCAGGATACAATAGAAATTGCGATTGGAGGAAAAAGCACAGGAAAAGTATTTAAGGGCGATCGACGTTTCGATCTAATCGTTCGACTTCCGGAATATGCACGTAAGGATTTTGAACTCCTTAAAAACATACCAATTCCTCTTCCTCAGAAACGTTCCCATACTATTTTACCAACTACTATTACCAATACCTCTTCCGGTCACTTCACTTATATCCCCCTAGGTGAGGTAGTAACCTTTGAAGTATTGAAAGGCCCCAATCAGATCAGCCGAGAAAATAGTAAAAGGCGAGTGGTAGTCACCGCAAATGTCCGCGGAAGAGACCTGGGATCATTCGTTGAGGAAGCACAGAAATCCGTTGAGAAAAACATCTCTCTCCCTTCGGGTTATTGGATTTCTTGGGGAGGTCAATTTGAACACTTAATTTCAGCAGCCAAGCGTCTCTGGATTATCGTTCCTGTCGCTCTAACATTAATTTTCTTCCTCCTATTTAGTGCATTTGGATCTACAAAAAATTCTTTACTTGTTTTTACTGGAATACCTCTAGCTCTAACCGGGGGATTTCTTTTACTTTGGATACGCGGAATTCCTTTATCCATTTCAGCAGCCGTAGGTTTTATCGCCTTGTCTGGAGTTGCGGTATTAAATGGAATCGTTATGGTTTCTTTCATCGATAAGCTTCGGAATGAGGGGGTGGCACTTGACGATGCGATTCGGCAGGGGTCGCTCATTCGGTTGCGACCTGTCTTAATGACCGCCTTAGTTGCCTCCCTGGGGTTTGTACCTATGGCCTTGGCAACTGGAACTGGTGCTGAAGTCCAACGCCCCTTAGCAACGGTGGTAATCGGAGGAATCATATCTTCCACAACCCTCACCCTACTGGTTTTACCCGCCCTATATCGAAGCTTTTATACATCCAAATAAATTTAAAAGGTATTTATTTTTAGTCAATCTAGTCAGTCGGGTTCGGTCAACCTGCGGAGTGTTTATCTTAGTGAGAGGAGAGGATCAAGTTAAGCTAGTACAGTCTTTGATCAAATCGGTGTAGCGATAATCATCAGTGATTCAATTTTTATAATATCCTTACAAGATTTTTTCGTCTTGCATTGCCACGGTTCGGATCTTGAAATCCAAACCGTTGGAGGTGGCAATGGCAATCCGAATCTTCATTTAACTATTCGTCAATTTGAGAAAAAATAATTAGCTTTATGACCCCAAAAATAAAACATTTTGTTTCAGAACCCTACAATTTTAGATTTGCGAATGTTGCATGATCTGGCTTAAAAAAAAAACCAAGTTTCACTTAAATCATTGAATAGTAGTCTTTTAATGCAAATCTAATCAAGCAATGGGTTTGGTTTCCCAACATAATACTGAGGTCAACTGGTGGTGAGTTCTTCTTGGGGGTGCCCCAGGTAGAGGAGTCCATCGGATAGTGAGTAGTTATCAGGAAAAGTACTCACTTTTTCATTTATTTTTTCCTGCAACTCACGGTAAAGCACTTCGGCTTCGTCAGAATCCATCCCGCTATTAATCTTGTAGGAATAGCCTAAGCTTAGATCGTGGTCTGGTGGAGTATAAAGCTCTGTGATTCCCCATTCCGACGGGTTATTAGCAAGTGGAGTGCCTTTTTCCAGGTCAAACTGAGAAATAATACAGGAAAACCCAGGTGAACCGAGTATACGTTGGTTGTTAATAACAAAATCAACTGACTCCCTAGCTTCCGCTGGTGTCTCCGTCGGGAATCCGGTAATGAGATAGAAATGCATACCAATGCCAATACGTACGCACTCCTCAACAATTCTATCAATGACCTCAAGTTCAACACCCTTCTTCATGGAGTCCAACACACGCTGATTGTAGGACTCAAGACCGAATATCAATTTTCGACATCCGGACTCATATAAAAGCTCCATTCTATTTTCCGTAAGCAAACTTTTTTCAAACTTCAACTCCCCAGTCCATTTGATATCAAGGTTTGCCTCAACAATTTTACTAGCAAAAGTTCGCATGAAGTTAATTGGAAGTGCCTCATCAGTGAAGAAAAAATAATCACAATCGTATTTTTCTTTCAGTTTTTTTACATCACTGACTACATTTTCAGCGTATCGAACGTGAAAGTCCATATGGTCAAAGGGAATTGAACAGAAAGCACATCTTTCCCAGTAACAACCACGAGAGCCCATAATAGGAAGACACCTCTCCGGTGAAAGATACAAATCGAAGGGCATGCCATCAAAGTCTGGTGTCGGCAATTTATTTAGTTCTTCTTTTGCAAAAGGACGGTTGACCTTCACCTTCCCCCTATCCTCCCACACCAGGTTGGGAACCTTTGACAGATCCCCTCCTCCTCGGCATTCGTTGACTAGGCTCAACATGGGACTCTCTCCTTCGTGCACGATGATACTGTCGAGAAATTTAAATACTGGAGACCCATCTTTCTCCATTCGATCCACTAACTTCGTAAACACGCTACCGCCAGCAGTAATATGAATATGGGGTGCCGCCTGTTTAACTAAGTGCGCCAGAGTAAGTCCAGGGATAATCTGTTCCACCGAAGTAATGGATACGCCAAGAATATCGATATCTTCTTTCAAGATCGATGGCAGGTAATGTTCCTTGTAAATATCGTAGAAAAAATTCTCATTCGGGTTGGTGAACGACTCGAAAACCTCTTTCGTTGAGTAAGGCGAGTAACGCATCTGACTACCGATAACGGTTAACTGAGACGGGAAGTAAGGTGCAAGGATATTATCGAGCCACACGTCTATAATCTTAAGGCTTTCCATGTAACGGTCGAGATTATAAAAATCCTCACAGCGAAGCGAGTTCTTTGCCGCGTCAATATCATACATGAGAGAGGGAATGACTTGTTCCGCCTCTCGCAGTTTGGCATATTTTTCTCGTTCAAACTGAGAGTGACGAGGCTTCTCGCCTAATTCATTCAACTCTCGAATGATCCGTTCGTAAAGTGGTTTTGTTCTTTCCCAGGTACAGAGGTGGTCAAGAAGTTCGATAGCCAAGTCTCTTTGTTTTACGTCCTGGATACCGTGCATATGGAGGTATCCTTTTAGACTCGGCAGGCTCAGATAAGGCTGAGACGGATGCCATGATGAAGGAAAGACTAGATAAACCATAATCTTATCTCACTTATCCGTTTAAAGCAGAAATGTTCACAATAAATGACAAGCATTTAAGGCTTAGGTGCCATAAAGACCAGCATCACCAATTTATCCTGCGTATGATTGACCACTCCGTGGTCTTCTCCAGCCGGAGCAATCGTAATTTCGTCAGGGCCAAGTACTTTTTCCTCGGATCCAACTGTCACCTTCCCACTGCCCTTGAGTACGTAGTAAACTTTATCAGAGTCCCCATGTGAATGAACTTTCTGTGATTGAGCAGGTTCCAAACAGTATATGTCACAGAAGAAATTTTCCGTATCAAAAAGACTTACTTTCTTCAATTTTTCAGGGCTGAACTCAACAACATCAGATAACTTCACAACTTTCATATTTCTGGCACCTTATAAATATTTAGAGAAATATTTTTTCTCAACATTCCCACTAAAACAATACACCTTCATGAACAATTGATTACTACATTTCATAGATTTATATAAATACTAACATAGAACATTACATCATCCAATGAGTTTGGATTCCTAGTAAGACGTTAAAAGCNGGGGTGAGCTGGGGTAGAGATTAGTGAGATTAACTTTTTTNCTGTTGCCCGTATTGTAATGATGCGATACGTCGTTAACATTCTCTCCTCCTAATTATTTAAACCCACTAAAAAACTTTTATTAAAGCCTTAAAAACAAATATCACTCTCTACATGATTTACTATTATGTCGTTTGAATCTACTTGGAAGATNTGGTTGCAACACAATTCTCCATGAGCGTCGCAATATTTATAAGTATGACTTTTGCCCCCTCCGTATTCTACAGATTTGTCAGGCGTTCCCAACTCCGTTAACATTTCNGATAAAGAATGTCCTTTCCAGTAGATCGATGGTGTCTGGTCTGATGCGCAACTAGTTAACATTGATATAACAACAAGAACAAATATAATAATCAGGATTGATTTAGTGTTTGTCATACTAATTCGTCCCACTAAACTCACTAAAATTTGTNAAAAACTTATAGAGATTTTTAGTTTAATATTTTTACCATTCCTNAATTATANAGTATTTTNNCCCATGCGCCGGATTAGCGTTTAATTGGTTAACATCTATCTGCCAAAACCTTAACAATTGNTAACAACTTCTCAACATTTCTCAACACCTTCCATCTTCTCTAACTTGCATTTCATTCTCCATCTTTGTTTTACAGATGTTCATAGCCAAGTAATTTAGAATTTTTGAAATGTAATCCATCATCATGTTTCCCCTCCACCGTGTTGGCATTGCCATCGTTACCGTGTTAGCAAAGAGAACGATTTCACCAATCTGTACAACCATCCCCTGCCCTAAAAAAGAATTTAATATTTCCATCTGTTACTCCTTTAAGTTATTGGAATATTTTTAAATATTTTTGTGTCTTAATATATGCAAGTCCTCTTTATTCACAGGAGAAGAAACTCATGGCTTGTGTCACAAACTTCTTTTTGGGTAAGAGTAAATGAGAGGAGGTTGTTATGTGGATAGATACAATGGCAATTGTGGTCATTTTGTCCGCAATAGGTATTTTGCTAATTGAGTTGTTGGGGGGCTATATGTTTCACGATTGATACCTTTCAGTATTTAGTTAGGAGTTTTGAAGATGAGTACTCAAAACTTTCAAATACTTGCTTTAGTTCTAATTAACATTGTTATTTGGTTATCCATACTTACTTAGAGGGTTGTTATGCAGAAAAATAATTTTTTCTGGCGTTCTGTTGATTTTCAGGTAGGGAGTGGAATTCGAAACCTTAAGGCAATAGAACAATATCTTAATGCAGGAACCTATGAGGTGGATGAAGCAAAGAGGAATGAAGAAGCAGTTGCCTTAAGTGTTTTAGAATATGGAGGCGAGAGTCAACAAATACTAAAATTCACTTCCTCTCTAAAAAACATAAAGAATTTCTCACTAGATGGGCTCGATTCAGAGTTGTTTCTTCCGAGAACAAATGTCCAAAATTGAGTTGATTTAGTTTTTCAAATCAGATTTTATTTTATGATAGCAGCGGAAGCACATCACAATATTGCTGAACTTAAATACAGGAATGGCTTATCGTCACCCAAGTTCCTGATGGTTCATAAAGTTCAATTTTGACAAAGTTCACGTTGTTACGGTCTAACCTAATAATGTAAATGTGATAACCGAAACCGTAATTCTCAAAGGGCACATTATTGATTCGCTTATTTTTGCGAAAGTTCTAGATACCATTCTTCAAGCTGGTGGAACTTTCGATATAAGCAAGATAGATGTTGGAACAAGGCGCGAAGATCCTACTATAGCTAAGATTTCTATCCGAGCCGAGTCGCCTGCTCTCCTCGAAAAAATTCTCCAAGCAGTTCAGCCTCATGGCGCAGTGGTTGAAAGAATATCNGATTGTCTCACCATGACCGCCCCTCAAGACGGCGTTCTTCCAGATTCGTTTTATGCCACTTCACACCTTTCAACTCAGGTTCGTTTAAAAGGAAAGTGGGTGGATGTTGAAGCTATTGAAATGGACTTAGCTATACGTGTTCGGTTTGACCCTCCACAAGCCCTAGCAATACCTATGGCTACCGTAAAAAAAGGAGACTGTATCGTTACAGGTAGAGGCGGTATTCAAGTGTTTCCTTTGGAGCGACCAAAGGGACGTGATGTATTTTCGTTTATGGAAGCACAAGTCTCTTCTGAAAGGCCGCATCAACATATTATTACCGATATCGCCAAGCGTATGCGGCTGATTCGAGAGAATCGACACAAGGATTTGATCCAAGGTTCGGAAGCCTCTAATCAAAATATCGGGACCAAAGTACTTTTTGTTGGTGGCCCTGCCATTGTACATTCGGGAGGCCGAGATGCTCTTTCTTGGCTCATAGGTGAAGGATTTATTCATGTGTTGTTCAGCGGGAACGCACTTCCCGCTCATGATATGGAAGCTAGTTTGTTCGGTACTTCATTGGGATTTGGACTGAGCGCTGGACATATAGCTCCGCACGGGCATGAACACCACCTCCACACTATTAATAAAGTTCGCGGATCGGGGAGCATTAAGCAAGCCGTTGAATCTGGAGTGATTAAAGATGGCATTATGGCTTCCTGCGTCCGTCAAAACGTGGATATGGTTTTAGCCGGTAGTATTAGAGATGATGGACCTTTGCCAGACGTCGTTACGGATACGATAAAAGCCCAAGGTGCTATGCGAGCTGCACTTCCTGGTGTGGGGCTGGCACTAATGGTTGCAACTACGTTACATTCCATCGCCACTGGTAATTGTTTGCCGGCGAAGGTGCCTTCCGTTTGCGTTGATATCAATCCGGCTGTTCCGACAAAACTAAGCGATCGTGGAAGTTTTCAAGCAGTTGGGCTTGTAATGGATTCATCATCCTTTCTAAAAGAACTGGCAAGAGAACTCGACTGGTCTGGGTAAAGAATATGGCACGATTACTCGTTTGTCCGCCTGACTACTATGGTATCGAATATGAGATAAATCCATGGATGCGTGTCTCCAACGCCGCCGAGCCAGACAGAAGCAAGGCTCAGTGGCGCAACCTTATGCAGACGCTAGAAAAAGATGCTGGCGCCAAATTGCAAAGAATGAGGCCTATAGAAGGTCTTCCGGATCTGGTGTTCACCGCTAATGCAGGATTAACCCACGATGGGAAAACGGTAATTAGCCAATTTCGCCAAAAAGAACGTCAACGGGAAGAAGAATATTTTAAACGGTGGTTTACCGAACACGACTATTCAGTTATTCCATTAGGAGTCGAGAGCTATTTTGAAGGAGCGGGCGATTTGTTAGGGTTTACCGATATCTGGTTTGGGGGCTACCGGCAACGGAGTGAAATTGGAGCTTACGCCGCACTAAGTAAAATTTACGACAAAGAAATTTTACCGTTGGAACTTGTTAATAAAAAGTTTTATCACTTGGACACCTGTTTTTGTCCGCTGAGTGGTGGTGAGCTGCTCTACTATCCGGCAGCTTTCGATTTTTATGCTCAAGAAACTATTGTTAATCGCATTGCAGAGGATCGTCAACTTGTTGTCCCTCAAGTTGAGGCAGAACGGTTTGCTTGCAATGCTGTTTGCGTTAATCGTCATGTTGTGCTGCCAGCTGGTTGCAATAGAACTATGGATTTACTCAAAGATCACGGTTACATGCCTCACCCTGTCGAGCTTGGGGAATTTGCCAAATCTGGCGGATCGGCAAAATGTCTTACCCTTGCATTAGACTAACGTAGTTTAGCACCGCTTTTTATTGCTCCTTTTTTCATCCTATCTTCTGAATTCCAGTTCCCAATGAATTGATACGGACAAACAAAACCCTTCAATTTGAGTAGATTGCAAAGAAAATCAAGATTTGCGGATTGATTAACCATCATTGGTTGCGCAAGTCCCCCTGAGGGAAGAAAGAAAAGAAGTTATCCATTCTGATGGGTTTGTTTTTCAAACTGTTTTAAGTCGAGATTGCCATACCGGTGATAGGTATAAGTGACACACTGTTCATTGAATTGTTCAAGCATCAAAAATCTGCCTTCTACTAGAGGTTTATAGCGAAAAATAGGAACGTTAACTTGAGCTACCGCTTTGTAAATATTGTCAGGTATTTTTTTTGGATGGGTATAAGCCAGTCGGTTAATTTTATTTTCCAGTATTTTGGTGCGAAGTTCTTCGTCATTTTCAAATTCTAACGAAAATTTATTTTTGACCGGTTGTAAGAAATGAGATTTTAGAAAGCAAACAGTTTTATTTTCCCGCATCTGCTCAGGAATACTGATAGAAACTTTATTTCCAGCAATCAATCCCGCTAATAAGCGTAGAAGAATGTCGGAAACAGGGTCTTCCGGGCAAACCCTGATTGTATATTTCCCCACTTTGCGATAACGAAAAGTATTTTTCTGTCCAATCACCAACTGTGATCTTGAGGATGATTGTTCTTTTGAAAAATAATTTAAATTCTGATAGTGACAGCTTTTTATTCCCTGCAGGGTCCTCTGGATTTCATCTGCAAACCCAGGGAATGAACTTTCGTTAGCCCAGTCGACTTTTTGCCATAAAGTAATCAATGAGTCTATTGGCGAANAGGGTAAGTTAAAANGATCCATGATTTGAGCAGAACCTTNTTTTTGTTCNAATTTCATGAACTGAAGTATGTAGTTTACACCTCCCGCTTTTCCTCCTGTTCCACGNCGAGAGTTTTTAATTCCGCCGAAAGGTTGCCGGCCAACAACNGCACCCGTAGTCTTATTGTTTACGTATAAATTGCCAGCCTGAATAGTTTCGAGAAAATAATTGATTTCTCCTTCATCCAGACTATGTAAACCGGCGGTTAACCCATATTCTGTTTGATTGGCCAAACGGCAGGCATGTTGCAAATTATTTGCTTTCATGATTCCTAAAACAGGACCAAAGAATTCATTTAAATGAGTGAAACTACCAGGTTGAACATTCCACTTCACGCCGGGGCTCCATAAATTGATCAGTTTATACTTTTCTGACTTGACGAGCCATTGCTCTTCAGGCTCCAACTCGGTTAATGCTCTTAGCAGTTCTTTTTTTGGGGAGGTAATGAGCGGAGTAATTTTATTTTCAGGGTGGAATTGCAACCCTCCCACAGGAAGACTTTCAACGGAATCTTTCAACTGGCGTTTGAATTTTGGATCANAAAAAACTTCTTTCGTCAATATGGCGATAGAAGCGGCAGAACATTTTTGCCCATTGTAACCAAAGGCCGATTCAATAAGGTGTTTGATAGCAAGTTCTTTATCTGCAGTATCNGTGATTATAAAAAAATTTTTTCCGCTTGTTTCGCCCGAAAAGTCAAGGTTTGGTCGATCTGTTAAAATTTTATCAGCAGTGTTTGCACTTCCTGTAAAAATCACGTGGTTGATCATTGGGTTTTGGGTGAGGAGTCGAGCATCTTTATCCTCGCATGGGACAAGTTGTAGCGACGAAGCGGGAACCCCTGATTCCCAAAATAACTTCACAATCTTCCAAGTGGACAGCAATGAGTAGGGAGAAGGTTTGATGATGACTCGGTTTCCTGTTGTCAAGGCTGCAACTAAGCCTCCCGTGGGAATGGCCATCGGGAAATTCCATGGAGAAATGACCAACACAATACCCTTTTTTTTAAAGCTAATTTCCGGGTAATGATCACGGAAATATTTTAGTGCGCTTGGATAATATCTTACAAANTCAATGGCTTCGGATACTTCTGCATCCAGGTCAGCGACTCCCTTGGCNACGTTTCTCATCGCGCAAGTAATCAATGAAGTACGATTTTTTTGGATTTTCATGGCAACGATCTCTAAAACTTTTCGGCGAAAATTTTCATCTTTGTCCCATTGAGTAATTTNTGATTCATAACTGAAACGGATAGCGCTGATTATATCTTCTGAATTTGCGGCTGGAAATTGTGCTATAACCCGGTCTTTATGGGAAAGGTCTTGGCATAGTAACAAATGTCTTTTTTCTTTTACGTTCTTTCCGGCAATTTTCAGAGGAATCAACTCCGGAGCACTTTCTTTACGATAGTTATCATTGAATAGTTCTTTTTTCAGCCATGCCTGGTTTACAGGCAGAGAAAAGTTTGTTGGGCTGTCAGGAAGAAATTTTTCAATGCTATTCGTTTTTTTAGAAAGAAAACATTGGTTTACCGTTCTATCTTGCTTATGTCGCGGAAGAGGAGGTTCTAAATGCGGCACATGATCCAAAGCACATAAGAATTTTTCCTTCTCTTCCTTCCATGCCTCAGTNCCTATATTTAGATTGAAAGAATGGCTTAAAAAATTTTCTTTATCGGTATTTTCCATCAATCGTCGTACTAAGTAAGCGATAGCGTTTAGGAACTCTTCTTTATTTGTAACGGGCGAATAGGTGAGNACTGGACCGANAAATTTTTGGACGCTGCGGCGGGTATGGTTTGCGATTCCTTCAAGCATTTCAAAATCGAAGTCCGCGGGGTCAAGTTTNCTGATGGATTGAAGCGCTTTGGAAAATCCAATTTCAAAAATGTTGTGACTACCGATCCCTATTTTCACAGCTTTTAGGTTTTTATGTTGAAAAGCATAAGCTACCATTCGTTTAAAATTGGCATCTGTTTCAATTTTCGTGGCGTATGGGGCCTGTTCCCATCCGTTCAGAGAAGCGATACACTTTTCCATTTCCAGATTGGCTCCCTTTACAATTCTGATACGTATGGGCGCGCCTCCTTTTGACAATCTAAGTTTAGCCAAGCTTGTGAGCTCCTGCTGGTAACTGAATGAGTCCGGGATATATGCCTGAAGGGCAATCCCTAAAGAAAAACGGTTTAAATCCGGGTTGTTCAGAAAACGTTTAAAAACCTCAACCGTAAGCGTGAGATCCTTGTATTCTTCCATATCTAGATATACTAGTTTAGGAACCCCNGATTTTTGTTCTTCTTTTTTTGCTACGNAAAGAAGTTTCGTGAGTTTTTCTACTACCGCCGAAACGGTATGTTCAGTTGCAATATTATCTGCTTGTGAATAGAGCGTTGAAATTTTCACTGAGATGCAGGACACGCTGGGGTTATGCAATCCCTTCAAATAATACTCCAGATGTTTCTTTGCTTCATTTTCGCCTAGGACCATGTCCCCGAGGTGGTTTATATTTACTTTTAGATTTTCTTTTTTGCAGATTTTAAAGTAGCCCTTTAGCTTTTCCTGCTCACCCGGCAGAATTACATTCCTGGTTTTGTGACGCATAACAGTCAGAATGGACCAGACAATAGGAGAGGAAAGAAAACTCGGAACCAGCGGTCCAAAAAACTTTAAACCATTTAGCATTACTCGGTCAAAGCTGCCAAAGAAAGAAGGGATGCCGTGCTGATTTAAAATGTGGGTGAACTTTTGTAGTATGGCTGAATCTTTACTAAGCCTGAAGACCTGGTCGGTAAGCGCCATGAAAACCGCACGGCTATGAGGATCCTGCACCATGCGGGCAAATTCTTCTGCTCGCAATTTTTCATTCCATCGGATTTTCTTATTAGCTGTGTTCTGGATTGCTTCGGCTAATTTTGGGACGCAGGTCTTTAATTCTGCTATTTCTTGGGTTGTAAGGACACTTAAGAAATTAAGCATTTTTAAGCTCTTTTACACAGTTTTCTCTAATTCTAGGCACCCATACCCAATAACCGCCCCCGTCAACTCCTTGCCACGTTTAAGTTTACATAGTATTCATCACTAAATCATTGCGAAATTATTCCTTATCGATTTTACATCACAGCAAGTCTCTATAGGAAGTTTACAGTTAGGGCACTACTTACCTGCGATCATTAATGTTTTTTTACTTTAGATTAATACCTTGGCAAGTTGGGGGTGATCCATAAAAGACCTATTCCTAAACCTAGGCTAATCTGTAATAAGCTAGCAGAGCCACTCCAAAACCCAAAAAATAAGACGACACAAGTAATCGAAAAAATAACTGCCTTGAGAAAATTAAAGTCACGAGTAGGAATGAGCATCGATACAACCTCCCTTCTATTTGTTAAGAGGTTTTCTTGTAAAAAAAAATTCCAAAAAAATGGAATTTTTAAAACAACCAGTCGGTCTTCACCTATAGGGATTTGANATACAGATANGTCATGACAATTTAAAGTGAAGGCATTNAATCAGTTCGCTTGGAAAGCTTTATGGTGATAGGGGGATATATTTTTNAAAATAGTAGACCTGCGGATGATTTAGAAGGGCAAGGTGATTTAGATGTTTTTNCCGGTTACAGTNTATGATTCAAATGGCAAGGTAAAAACAATNATTACACCGCAATCCCTTGGGAAAAGACACTGGGCTGAATTTAGAAAAAATAAAAACAACCTATTTGTCTCCAGGAAAAACAAACAGATTCCACGTTTGTTAAAAGATAGTTTTGATTTGGTAGATTTAGAATTTAAATTTATGCGGTAGAGCTAGAAAAAACCACCAGGTTGATGACTAGGTTCATAAAAAACTTTCTCAGTTGTGGTTTCGTTTTTTGATAGAGTTATATTTTTTTGAAATGTTTAGAACATTAAAAATATCTTAATGGTTAAAATAGGGGAAATAAAATGCATTCATTAAAAGGTTATCACGATCTGCGTACTCTTAGGGTGATTCTTTTTGTGTTTACTTTTATTGTTCTTTCTTTGGCAGTTATGCTTGGTGCCGTAAAGACCTATGTTTGGACACTTGGGGTGGCCGTTGTTGTGTGGTGTGCTATTCCGAGAATGTCTGGGTAATAAGCGAAGGGAGATTTTTATGGGGACTGTGGATCCACCTAACAATTATTTTTTTTGAATAAATATATAATTCCAATATAAATTGGAATATGGCCGCTCTTGACCGAATGACTTATAAGGCGGNTCATTAAAGAGAAGAAAGCCCCACTGCCCTGATTGGGGTTGGAGGGGCTTTCTTGCTCAGTGTGCTTATCTTTAAAAAGAGAGATCTGTTCGACGGTGCTATAATGGCAACATACAGAGAATTAGCTAAAATTCATATTTCAAAAAGAAATTTAAATCTTACTGACAAGTTGTACCGAGAGCTAATATATATATTCTTCAAAAAGAATTCGGCGAGGGACCTCACGGACGAAGAAGCTTTTGAATTTTCGTTACATATAAGAAGTTTAGAATGTGTCAACCAAGTGGGACGAAAATCAAGAATCTTTAAAGAGTCTTCTCATTATGAGGGAAGTCATAAATTTTTTAAAAATAAAGAAAGCCTAGCTAGTCTCGCTCAGCAACATTTTGTAGAAACTTTGTGGATGAAAAGTCCAGGTGTTCGATATAAAACGATACATGCACTACGGCATTTCTTGGAGAATCGTTTTCACGTGTCAGACTTNCGTTTTATTAAATCGAACCAAGTCTCTTCTATTCTGGGTGCAATTCGCANAATAAGTCANCCTGTTAATTGACGTGAAATGNGAAAAATGATTTGAAGGTGGTTGCTGATGTTAACTTTCATAAACTAGATCAATAAACTNAGGAGAGAGGTTATTTTTTTTTAAACCCGTATTATGGTCAACTCATCCCCCTGATTACGTCTATCTTACCTATTACACCGACAAGTTTACCTGATTCTAGTACAGGAATCGTGTGGATNCCTTTTTCTGCCATCAACGTTGCTATATTTTCTAGTTCTGTATTGAGTCCAACGGTAACCGGATCATGGTGATATATGTCCTTCACAAGTTTTCCTGTTAATTTCTTTGCGTCTTCTTCAAATTGTTTAGCGCTTTCGATAAAAAAAACGGCATCAAATAAAGCAATCACAGTAGGAATATGAAGGTTTTTTCGTTGTTCAATTAGATCTCCTTGGGTAACAATACCGATCACTTTGCCGCCGTCATCCACTACTGGCAAACCATTTATCTTATGCTTTATAAATAATTCTGAAATTTTTTTGATGGGCATGTCTATGGCCGCAGTAATGACATCTGAGGTCATAATATCTTTTGCAGTTGCCATCGGGTCTCCCGTTAACAGTGAAGATATTCGAGTATTAACACTTAGTACGGAGATGGTAAGTTGTTGGGATTTATTCCTTTTTACTGCATTTCTTGGCATTTAGTGGCACAACACGCAACGAGCGTCACCGTAAGTATAATTAAAGTAAGAGTTAATAAACTTCAACNATGCTTTGGGAGCANGGGGTCGAAGGTTCAAATCCTCTCGTCCCGACCATTTAAAATAATGAGTTACAGTTTAGGTTGTAGTCCATTTTTTGTTTGGGGTGGCAAATGAAGGGCAAATCGGATTAATAAATGAGGATGTAAAGATCAGAGAAGACTTCCATTTTTTTGTTTTAAAAATAATTCTAAAACGTAACGATTAACATGGGTTATTTTAGCAGTTTGAAAAATTTTGCTCGGCTTCAATGACCATAGGAAATAAAATATTATTTTCCTTGTGGATGTGTAGGTGGGTATCCTCTTCAAGGTCTTTTAACGCTTTATACAATGCACCCCAAGTGCTACAAGCGCCTTTGGGCAGATTGAAATCCTTTGTTAGTTTCCTGATTTTTAAAAAAATATTTCCTATGTTGTCATGGTCAATTTTCATGACTTGGATTGGGTTTTGAATGCTTCCGCAATGAAATTCCTCAAGAGACAAGTCCATTTGTTTTATTGCTGGGAATAGAACCTGTTCTTCTTTCATTAAATGAGGGCCCAAATCCGCAACAACTTCGCGAACATATTCGTCCAGTCGTAATACCTCGGGATGGTTTTCACCGTGGGCACCCACGACTCTTGTCATTAAGTCGGTCAAACGAGGCAGTGTTTTTTTTACGTAAACATGATGAGTTGATTCAAGGTGATCTACTATTTCCGTCAGGGTAGCTTTGGTCCAGTCCTTATAGTCGTTCGATTTATTTTCTGTGTAAGTGGTACAGAGTTTTTCTAAAAGAAGTTTTGGGTCTAACCCTTTTTCAGCGCAAACTTTGGCCAGAGAATTCTGACCTCCACAACAAAAATCGATTCCTAGGTTTTGTAGAATGGGTATGGAGTTTGGAAACTTATTCACAATCTGGTTTACAGGCGAATCGATATTTAATTCAGAGGAAATCATATTTATCTCCATGTTTTTTTACTCTACAGAGAGTAAACACCTATTTTTATTCTTTGTATCTGCTGAAGCGAAACAGAGTCCGATAT
>JGI26248J51725_1000076_pt1 | contig 40799 bp, 33 predicted proteins | sample SaaInlV_120m_DNA_2_FD_51725 | JGI IMG/M metagenome (IMG submission 51725) | reverse complement strand
TGCCTTTCTTTGACCGGGAGCTTCGGCCCAACGAGGTAGATCCGGGTAAGACTCTGGTGTGATCAGGGTGAAAAACAGTGACAACGATAGCTCTATGGGCATGAGTTTCAGGGGAAAGGGCGTTAATCCATCCTATACTCTGCTAGGCTCTTCCAAAGGTGTTCGCCGTCAACTTTCATATTTGGTGTATCGGTCATATCGGATGCTTCTGATCCCGTGACGGGTTTTTTGTGTGTGGGCCTGAATTCGTACATTTTCACAGACGGAGATGCGTTGCAAACTTTCAAAATTGTAAATGTCATCCGCTACCAGGATTACGTGGCAATGTCGATGGTCAATGCCATCTTTGTGGTTATGAAGGGCATCAACATCAAAGGTGCGCCGCACAAAAAATGGAGAAAAACGTGAATCGCAGTGACGCTATTTCTAACATCGAGAGTTATTTTGACGACGGCGCCTTCAGGGCTGATTTGGCGCGCCGTGTAGCGATCCGCACGGAAAGTCCCATACCCGAACGTCGCCCGGAACTGTATCGCTATCTAACAGAAGAAATGTCCCCTTATCTTGAGGATATGGGTTTCACGTCTGAGGTTTTTGATAATCCCCGTGAAGATGGCGGGCCGTTTCTCGTGGCGCGGCACCACGAAAGCGACGGTTTGCCGACGGTCATGACCTATGGCCATGGTGATGTGGTCCGCGGCTATGATGATCAGTGGCGCGACGGCCTTAATCCTTGGTTGATCACCGAAGAAGGCGAGCGTTGGTATGGGCGCGGCACGGCTGATAATAAAGGCCAACACACAATTAACCTGGCGGCCATGAAAGCCGTTCTCAAAGAACGCGGGCAGCTGGGTTTTAATGTCGTGGCCCTGATCGAAACCGGTGAGGAATGCGGATCGCCCGGCCTCAATGAATTTTGTTCTTCGCATAAGGAGTTGTTCGAGGCAGATGTTTTCATCGCCTCTGACGGTCCGCGCCTGCAGCCGGACCAGCCGACGATCTTCATGGGATCGCGCGGGGTTTTCAATTTCACTATGACCCTCAATTTACGGGACGGCGGCCACCATTCTGGTAACTGGGGCGGGCTTCTGGCCAATCCCGGAGTGATCCTGTCGCATGCTTTGGCGACAATCGTCGATGCCAAAGGGCAGATACTGGTAGACGACTGGAAGGCAGCACCGATGACAAATTCGGTTCGCCAGGCGCTTGCCAAGTTGAACGTTGCTGGTGGCGATGGCGGCCCGGAAATCGATCCCNGCTGGGGTGAGCCGGGGCTAACAGCTGAGGAAAAGGTGTTTGGTTCCAACACCTTTGAGATTCTTGCATTCGAGACCGGCAACCCGCGTAATCCGGCTAACGCCGTGCCGCCGCGCGCCGTTGCCCACGGCCATATTCGCTTCGTCGCCGGATCTGATCCGAAAAACTTTCTGCCGGCTTTACGCAAGCATCTTGATGAGCGCGGTTTCGAGATGATCGAGTTGGAAATTGAGCAAGATATTATGTATGCGACCCGCCTCGACCCGGACCATCCCTGGGCCCGCTGGGCAGTTAAATCCATCGAAGCGACAGCGATGCGCGATGTCGCGGTATTGCCCAATCTGGGTGGATCGCTGCCGAACGATGTATTCGCCGAAGTTCTTGGCCTGCCGACCATCTGGGTGCCGCACTCTTATGCCGGCTGTTCCCAGCATGCGCCGGACGAACACGTTCTGGCGCCGGTCTGCCGTGATGCACTCAGAATTATGACTGGGCTTTGGTGGGATTTGGGCGCTGGGGATACCCCTGCGTTAGGAGAAATATCTTGACTGAACTTTGCGATTTCGACGCCGTTGAATTGCGTCGGCGTATCGGCACCAAGGAGATTTCGCCGGTGGAGTTGCTGGAAAGCTGCATTCAGCGGACCGAAGATGTCGACGGCGCCGTCAACGCTATGGTCACACGGTGCTATGACCGCGCCCGTGCCGAAGCCAAAATAGCCGAGCGCCGTGTTCTGCAGGGCGAGGATCTCGGCGTTTTGCACGGGTTACCCGTTGGCATTAAGGATCTGGAAGCGACGGAGGGTGTGCGCACCACTTCCGGATCAAAGCTTTTAGCCGATCATGTACCGGAGGAGGACCAGTTGTCGGTCGCCAATACCCGCGCAGAAGGGGCGATTGTCATCGGCAAGACCAACACCCCTGAGTTTGGCACGGGAGCAAATACCCGCAACCTGGTGTTTGGCGTGACCGGTAATCCGTTTGATTCTGCCAAGACATGCGGTGGGTCGTCAGGCGGCTCGGCTGTCGCTTTGGCGACGGGAATGGCCCCGCTGGCCAGTGGCTCGGACTTCGGCGGTAGTTTGCGTACTCCGGCAGGTTTCTGTGGTGTCGCCGGTTTCAGGCCGTCGCCGGGTATCGTGCCGTCGGAAAAACGCCCGGTCGGACTGTCACCATTTTCGGTGCTCGGTTCCATGGGTCGCACCATCAGCGATGCGGCGTTGTTGCTGTCGGCACAGGTTTCTATCGACCCCCGAGATCCGTTTTCTGTCGATCTTGACCCCGCACTACTTGACCCGTTAACACCGGCTGATCTCGGGTCTGTGCGCGCAGCTATTTCTGCTGATCTGGGTAACGCGCCCATGTCCGCCGCCTATCGGGATATTTTCAAGGCGCGATCGGGTATGTTCAGAAACGTATTTGCCGATGCCGAGGATCGTGATCCGGATTTCACTGACGTGCATACGTGTTTCGAAGTCCTGCGCGGCGTCACTTATGTGGCGGCGCACGGTGAGCGTGTTCGCAACCATCGCAACGACATCAGCCCCAACGTTGTAGATAACGTTGACCGCGGGCTGAAATATAATCTCGAAGATGTTGCGCAGGCACATCTTGACCAAACCCGGATCGCACGGGACTGGTTAGCACTTTTTGATGAGGTTGATGTGGTGATCTGTCCGGCGGCATCTGTGTCACCGTTTGCCCATGCCAATTGGTCAGTAAGTGAGATTGACGGACAGCAGATGGACACTTACATGCGCTGGCTGGCGATCACCTATATGCCGACCATGGCCACCGCCTGTGGAGCCGTGTTGCCGTGCGGTGTCGATGATCAAGGCATGCCGTTCGGTATACAGGTGCTGGGTCCACCGGGTGCTGACCGCCATGTGCTGGAGGTTGCCCGCGCCCTTGAAATCGTGCTCGCCGCCAATCCGGAAACCGCACGTCCAGTGCCCGATCTTGCTAAATTAATAAAGACAACATGAGAATTTTCACCGCCTGTCTTGGCACGGAAACCCATACCGGAGCCCCGTTACCGACCGATCTTAGCGGCTTTGAGAGCAGCCATCTGGTGCGCGGCGGCGATCACGGTGAGACAACACATATGTTCGGAGCGCCTCTGGTGTTATGGCGTGAACGCGCAAAGGCCAAGGGCTGGGAGGTTGTTGAAGGACTATCTGCATTTGCCACCCCATCGGGACTGGTGGTGCGAAAAGTCTACGAAGACCTGCGCGACGAAATTCTCCAAAGCCTGCGTGCAGCCATGCCGGTTGATGCGGTGTTTCTCAGCTTGCACGGAGCCATGGTGGCGGATGGTTACGACGATTGTGAGGAAGATACCCTGCGTAAAATCAGGGAGATCACCGGCCCGGATATTCCAATAGGCGCTGAGTACGATCTGCATTGCCATATCACCCGCCAGTTCCTGAGCGACCTGAACGCCCTGGTGATTTACAAGCAATACCCGCATACCGATTTTATCGCCCGCGCTGAGGAGTTGTGGCAGATTATGGAGGGCACCATCGAAGGCCGGATAAAGCCGAAGATCAGCGCTTTCGATTGCCGGATGATTGGTCTCTATCACACCACCCGTGAGCCGATGAGCTCATTCGTTGAGCGCATGACCGAGCTTGAGAAGTCTGACCGGGTTTTGTCGATTTCACTTGGGCATGGGTTCCCCTGGGGTGACGTTCCGGCGGAAGGCACGCGGATGATCGTCGTCACTGATGATCGCCAGGAGCAAGGCGATGCTTTAGCCGAAAAATTAGGGCGCGAGCTTTGGGATATACGCGATGAAATAACGCCGCGTTACCTCGATCTCGACGCCACCGTTGATGCGGCCATTGAGGAGCCAGACGGACCGGTGGTGATCGCTGATATGGCAGATAATCCCGGCGGCGGCGGTCCGGGTGACAGCACTTTCATCTTGGCTCAGTTGCTGGAGCGCGGTGTCACAAATGTTGCGGTCGGCGGTATCTGGGACCCGGTGGCGGCGTCGATCTGCGTCGGTGCGGGTGTGGGGGCAAGGTTCCCCCTGCGTTTGGGTGGCAAGACCGGCCCGACGTCTGGCGACCCGCTGGATCTTGAGGTCGAAGTTATCGGGGTGAAGCGCGATCATACGATCATCAGCCTCGGCGGCTCAATCCGTTATATGGGAGATGCCGCCTGGATACGTACCAACGGCATCGACATTATCGTGCATGAGGCGCGCTGCCAGAACACCATGCCGCATTTTTTCGAAAGTTTTGATCTCGACCCGGCGCAATATAAAGTTCTGGTGGTCAAATCCATGCAGCATTTCTACACCGGCTACGCGCCCATGGCATCGAGGATCATCTATTGTGCGGCACCCGGCACCCTGACCTGGGATATGAGTGAAATCGCGCACCAGAAAATTGCCCGCCCGGTGTGGCCGATAGACCTCGACCCGTGGCGATCGAACGAAGAGCGCCCCTGGGATTAAGCAAGCCCCGAGCAAATTGAACTAATTTGCAGCGACGTATTTGCGTTAGAACTATGGATTAAGAATCCCGATTTTCCTCGACCGCATGGCAGGCAATCAGGCTATCTCCATCGGTGCGTAATTCAGGCAATTCAGCGTGGCAACGTTTATTGGCGAGCGGGCAGCGGGGATGGAAGGTGCAGCCGCTCGGCGGGTCAATGGGATTGGGTACTTCTCCCTGAACAGGCGCTCTTTCGATCCCGGTCATGTCCATGTCCGGAATGGTATCGAGCAACAGGCGGGTGTAGGGGTGTTTTGGAGCTTTGAACAATCTGCCGGCTGTCGCCACTTCGCATAACCGGCCGAGATACATAACGCCGATTTTATCTGAAACATGATAGACAACAGCCAGATTGTGGCTAATGAACATGTACGTCAGGCCTAAGCGGCGTTGCAGGTCCTCCATCAGGTTGAGAATTTGCGCCTGCACGGACACATCAAGTGCCGAGGTCGGCTCATCACAGACAAGGAACTCTGGTTCGCTTGAAAGCGCTCTGGCAATGGAAATTCTCTGGCGCTGACCGCCTGAGAACTCATGCGGGAATTTGTCGCCATCGGCTGGCGAAAGGCCGACCTGGGTCAGCAGTTGACCAACGCGCTCGCTGATTTCCTGTGTTGATGTGGTCAGTTTGAAAACACGGATAGGTTCGGAAACGATATCACGAACCCGCCAGCGCGGATTGAGGCTGGCATATGGATCCTGAAAGATCATCTGCCAGCGCCGACGAACCAGATCGGCATCCTTTTTTTGTATGGCGTCGTTAAGATTGATGCCATCAAATATAATTTCACCACCCGATGGCTTATGCAGGCCGACAATCAGTTTGGCGACTGTCGATTTCCCACACCCTGATTCACCAACCAGCGAGAAGGTTTCGCCCTTGTTGATCGTAAATGAAAGGCCGTCAACGGCTTTCAATATCTGTTTGGGCTGATTTTCGATAACCCGGGCCAGCCAGGGTTTCGAGACATCAAAATGCTTGGCCAGATTGTTGACCTGGAGTAGCGCGTTCTCAGCCATTTGCCGCCATCCCATCATATAACCAGCAAGCCGCCCGGCTGGCCCCGCCGGTGGCCATCAAATCAGGACGCTCGCTGAAGCACCTGTCGCTTGCATCGGGACAGCGGGGATTGAAGGCGCAGCCTTTTGGAATTTCGTTCAGCCGCGGCATCGCCCCGTCAATTTGCTGAAGCACATCGACGTCGTGTCCAACCACGGGGATCGAGCCCATCAGCCCTTTTGTGTAGGGATGTTTGGCGTCCTTGATGACGTCCCGGACCTTGCCAATCTCGGCTATGCGTCCGGCGTACATCACTGCAACCCGGTCCGCCGTTTCGGCAATAACGCCCATGTCATGGGTAATCAGCATCACCGCCGTTTTATAGTCTTTGCACAGGCGTTTGATCAAGGCAATAATTTGCGCCTGTATGGAAACATCAAGTGCTGTGGTCGGTTCATCCGCAACAATCAGTTGCGGATTGGCGCACAAGGCGAGCGCAATAACAACCCGCTGACGCATGCCGCCGGAGAATTCATGTGGGTAGGAATCGATCCGCTTGTCCGCCGCTGGGATGCCGACCTCATCGAGCAGTTCAATGGCCCGTTTGCGGGCCTGCTCCTCGGTCATATCCATATGCACCAGAATGGTTTCGGTCAGTTGTTTGGAGATGGTGTACAAGGGGTTGAGGCTGGTTAAGGGATCCTGAAAGATAGCGCCGATTTTTTTGCCGCGAATGCGCCGCATCTGCTCGTAGGGAAGATCATCAATGCGTTCGCCTTCGAGCAGGATTTCGCCCGCTGCAACCCGTCCGGGGGGCTCAAGCAGGCCGATGATCGAGGCACCGGTTAGCGATTTGCCGGCACCGGATTCGCCGACAACACCAAGCACTTCGCCGGGCTCGATCGAAAATGAAACGTCATCAATGGCCAGCAGCGTGCCGTGCCTGCCCGGGAATTCAACGCGAAGATTTCTGACTTCAAGCAGGCTCATGCCATCGGCCTATCGAAGTTTGGGGTTAAGGGCGTCACGAAGCCAGTCTCCCAACAAATTGACGGCCAGAACCAGAATAACCAGGGCAATGCACGGGAACAGGGTGATCCACCATTCTCCGGAAAACAGATAGTTATTGCCGATCCGTATGAGCGTGCCAAGCGATGGTGTTGTTGGCGGTACGCCGACGCCGAGAAATGACAGCGTGGCTTCGGTAATGACGGCCAATGCCAGCCCAAGGGTCGCGAACACGAGTATAGGCCCCATCACATTGGGCAGCACATGACGGACCATGATCAAAACCGGGTGGACACCAATGACCCTCGCTGCGGCGACATATTCCTTGCCGCGTTCAACCATGACAGACCCGCGGGTGACCCGCGCATACTTCGGCCATTCAGAAACGCCAATGGCCAGGATCAGCACGTAAATGGCCATTTCAACCTGCATATTGCGGGGCAACAAAATGGCGACGATGCCGTTAATCATTAAGGCAATCAAAATGGCGGGGATCGCCAGTTGCACATCCGCCAGGCGCATGATTATGGTGTCTGTCCAGCCGCCCATGTAGCCGGCAAACAGCCCGGCAGTGACGCCGACAATCACCGAGAAGATGACAGCGGAAAATCCAACAATCAGCGAGACCCGACTGCCAAACATGATGGTGGAGAGAATATCGCGCCCCTGATCGTCCGTGCCGAGTAGGAATTTTGACATTCCGTCTTCGATCCACACCGGCGGTGTCGAAGCTTCCATCAGATCTAAAGACGCCGGATCAAACGGATTATGCGGCGCCAGCCAGGGGGCAAACCCGGCGCCGATGAAAAACAAAAGTGTGGCAATTGCCGAGACAACAACCACTGGATTTCGGGTGAAACTGTAAAACAAGTCGCTATCAATAATCCTGCTCCAAAGATCACGGGGGCGGGTGATGCCGAGTTGATTTTCAGCCAAAATTTATGCTCCTAATTGCCCGCAGCGACGGTTTTATCGACGCGCAATCTGGGGTCGACGACAAAGTACAGGATGTCAACAAACAGGTTGATGGAGACAAAGATGACAGCGACCAGGACCAGATAGGCGGCCATCACCGGGATGTCAGCAAATCCGACCGCCTGGATAAACAGGAAGCCCATACCCGGCCATTGAAACACTGTTTCGGTGATGATCGAGAAGGCGATCAGCGAGCCCAGGTTTAGCCCGACAATGGTGATCACTGGCACCAGGGTGTTTTTGAAGGCATGGCCGAAATCGATGACTTTGTTGGGTAGGCCACGGGCGCGGGCGAATTTGATGTAATCCGTGCGCATCACTTCCAGCATTTCGGAGCGCACCAGCCGCATGATTATTGTCATCTGGAAGAGGGCCAGTGTAACGGATGGCATGATGATCGCCTTCCATCCCGCCACCGACAGCAAGCCGGTCGACCACCCGCCAACCATTACGGCGTCGCCCCTGCCAAATGACGGCAGGACGCCCAGGCCGACGGCAAAAATATAAATTAACAAAATACCAATAACGAAGGTCGGCAACGTAACTCCGACCAGGGAACCGACCAGAAAAGACCGGCTTAGCCATGATTCGGGATGAATTCCCGAATACACGCCCATGGGAATTCCCAGAAAAACCGATAAAATCGCTGAAATTATGACCAGTTCAAGCGTCGCCGGCATGCGTTCGGCAATCAGGTCGGCAACGGGGCGCTGAATCCGATAGGAAACCCCGAACTCTCCCTGTACGGCGTTACCCATAAAGCGCGCAAACTGGATGATAAACGGGTCGTTGAGGCCGAGACTGTCACGCATGGCGACGCGTTCTTCGCGTGAAGCTTCCTGGCCAACCATGTTATCAACAGGGTCGCCAACGAAGTTGAACAGCATGAAAGACACCAGCGAGACGACAACCATCACGGCGATCGCCTGCATCACCCTCTGGAGTACATAAGCAATCATGATAAATTTTGCAGAAAAAGAGACACCCCGGATGCGTTTGTGCGCATCCGGGGGCTACTTATAAGGGTTAGATTATTATTATTGGAACTTGGTGTAGATGAAGCGAACGCCATCATCAGCAACGATCGGGATATCGAGCTTGTCGCTCATGGCCCAGACGATAACCTGATGGTGGAGCGGCAGATAGTTGACGTTGTCGCGCATCTTTTTCCAGATTTTGGCGATCATCGCATCCCGTTTTGGGAAATCGACTTCTTTTTCGATCATCAGAATCGTGTTGTTGATGTCTTCATCGTCAAAGCCGGTTCCGTTCCAGGTCTTGTCACCACCTTTAACCAGGTAGTTGAAGACATAGTGGGAATCGAGAGTCGAAACGCCCCAACCCAGCATGTAGAAATCCGTTTCGCGGTTTTTGATTTTCGGGAAATGGATGGTTTTCGGAATGGCTGACAAGGTCACCTCGATGCCGATTTTACCGAGCATTCCGACGACAGCCGTACAAATTCCTTCGTCATTGATGTAGCGGTTATTCGGGCAATCGAGTTGGATCGTGAAACCATCCGCATATCCTGCTTCTGCCATCAGTTTCTTGGCGGCGGCAACGTCATAGGGGCGGCGTGCGTTTAACTCCTCGGTGTAGCCGTGAACGGCCGGCGGGGTGATCAAGCCGGCAGGAACGGAGTAACCACGCATGACTTTTTTCTTAATGGCTTCAATATTGATCGCCTGATACATGGCTGTTCGCACACGTACATCAGCCAGCGGATTTTTTCCCTTGATGTTCGAAGACAGCAGTTGTTTGACGCCCTGGTTCATGCCGAGGAAGATGGTCCGAACCTGAGCAGTCTTCACAAGATGCAAACCTGAGGTGCTCTTGATGCGGTCCAGGTCCTGCAGCGGCGGGTCAAGAATAAAATCAAGCTCACCCGACAGCAAAGCCGCCACACGGGTCGCCTGGTTGGCGATCGGCGTGTAGATGATTTTGTCGACCTGATGTGGGTATTCTTTCAGACCCCACCAGTCATTGTTCTTGACCAGGATAGTTTTAACATCGGGCTCGCGCAGTTCCAGCTTGAACGGGCCGGTTCCCATGGCATGACGCACAGCATAGGTTTCTTCCTTGGCGGAACGGTCTTGCGGTTTGGTAACATTGTTTTTTTCAGCCCACGCCCTGGACATCATGAAGACGTTAGTCAACTGGTTGCGCAGGATAGGGTTCGGTTCTTTGGTGAGGATCTGGACCGTATGCGCATCAATAACTTTCACTTCCTTGATCGAGCTGATATCGCCCTTGATATCAGAAGTCGGTGAAAGGGCGCGTTCGATGGTAAATTTCACATCATCTGCGGTGAAGTCTGAACCATCGTGGAAGCGCACGCCTTTACGCAGGGAAAATTCCCAGGTTGTCGCATCGATCAGTTTATGACCCGTAGCAAGCCAGGGCGTGTTCTTCATGTCTTTGTCGTTGTAGTAAAGAACGTCATAAATTTTGCGCGATGCTGAATGGGTCGGTGACTCATTGGCGGCATGCGGATCGGACGTCAGTGCATCACCCTGACTGGCCCAGCGAATAACATTTTCCGCTGCGGCAGGCGCCGCCGTTAGAGCTATAGCCGTTGTGGCTATGGCAAATGCTGATAGAAACTTGGTTTTCATAATTTTGTATCCTCCCATGGGACGAGTGAACCTTTGATTCAATTTTATCAAGTTGGACGAAACTATATTAGATCGAATAGAGTCGTTAATGTCTAATTTTAAATGTGCAATTCTCCCGGATAGCATACCAAAAAGAGGAGTTGAGCCTTCATGGCCAGGGTCCCCAATCTGAACGTCAACGACCTGCCCGAGCACTATCAGGGCGATTTTAACCGGCTCAGTGGTATTTTCTCTGGCTTCACTAATCAGGTGCCGGTCTATGCCCATTGCCCGGCCGGCATGAAGCAGATATTCGAAACCACTCTGGCGCTGCGGGAAACCGGCAATTTTCCGAAACGATTGATGGAAATAGCCGTTATTGCGGCAAGTCACGCCAACCGCTGCGAATATTGCGTCACCCATCATTCCGCTATCCTGACCGGGTTGGGACTGGATGCAGATACAGTGTCCGATATTACCCGTGCTGAGCCGGTGAAATTGAGTGAGCTTGAGCTTCTTGTTCGCGATTACGCGATTGCTGTATCCGAGCGGGCCTGGGGGCTTCGCGATGACATGTTTGAGCGCTTGCGGGAGCATTTTTCCAACGAGCAGATCGTCGAGTTGACCATGCGGATCGCGCTGACAGGCATGTTCAACACCATCAATCAGGCCCTTGATATTGAGCTGGAAGAGGGGATGATCACGATGCCGCTCGCTGAAGGACTTGAAGAAACTGGATAATACAATGCTAATGGATTATGCATTGACCAATTCAAAAGGAGAATAACATTATGTCAATCATTAACCGGATTNCTGAATTCCATGAACAGATGACCGAATGGCGCCATGACATTCACGCCCACCCCGAAATTGCCTTTGAAGAGCAGCGCACGTCGGATATCGTCGCCCGTGAACTCGGGCAATTCGGTATCGAGGTGCATCGCGGATTGGCCAAGACTGGTGTTGTTGGCGTGTTGAAAAACGGTGATGGCCCCTCCATTGGTCTACGCGCCGATATGGATGCTCTNCCCATTCACGAAGCGAACGACTTCGATCACCGCTCTAAACACGATGGAAAAATGCACGCCTGCGGACACGACGGGCATACCTCAATGCTGCTGGGCGCGGCAAAATACCTCGCCGAAACCCGCCAGTTCAAGGGCACCATCAACTTCATTTTCCAGCCCGCCGAAGAAGGCGAAGGTGGGGCGCGGGTAATGATTGAAGAGGGCTTGTTCGATAAATTCCCGTGTCAGTCGGTNTATGGTGTACACAACATGCCGGGCAAGGATACCGGAACCTTTCACATGCGTACGGGCGCGTTGATGGCAGCGTATGATACCTTCGAGATCACCGTCACCGGACGCGGCTCGCACGCCGCCATGCCGCATCACAGCATCGATCCGGTGGTTGTCGCCTCGAAGATTGTCGGTGGCCTGCAAAGCATTACCAGCCGCAATCTGGATCCGCTTGAATCAGCCGTTATCAGTGTCACGCAAATTCATGGCGGTGATACCAATAACGTGATCCCCAACCGTGTGTGGATGGAAGGCACGACACGTAGTTTCAAGCCCGAAGTCAGGGACTGGCTGGCGCCGTCCATGCAACGGGTTGTTGATGGTATCGCCCAAGCTTACGGGGCGAGCGCAGAATTTGACTATCTGCGCCGCTATCCGTCGACGATCAACCATTCGGCTGAAACCGGGATTGCCGCGAAAATCGCCGCCGAAGTTGCCGGTGAAGCCAGGGTTGATATCAATACTGCACCGGTCATGGGTGCAGAGGATTTTTCCTTCATGCTGGAAAAGGTGCCGGGGTGCTATCTGTTTATCGGCAATGGTGCCGGCGAAGGGGTGTGCATGGTTCATAACCCCAGCTACGATTTCAATGATGAAATCCTGCCCATCGGTGCGACCTATTTCTCGCGTCTCGTGGAGACCGTTCTGGCGGCCTGATCTAAAAATCCTGATCCAGAAGAACGGCACAGGCCTGGACGATCAAATCGCCAAGATCATCAGTCAATCGCCCCAGCAGCGGCTGGTACAGCCCAACGAGATTGGCGAACTGGTTGCGTATCTGTGCCGGGACGAAGCCGTGCCGATCACCATGGAAGATATACAGGTTAATGCGGCGGCCTGGTGGTAACCGCAATCGGTGACCCAGATTGGATGCTGACTACGTGGTCTGAAATTTCTTTTTGACTTTTATTGCAAGGAATGTCGCTATGGATCTGTCTGCCCGACTGGGGCTAAAAAGACTGGCGCAATTGCGCCGAGCCTGGGTTGATGTTGAGCGCGGTGCGATCAGCCGGATCACCGGCAAAGTGCGCCCCGCGTTGCCTGCCGAAGATCTTCATCTGATTCGCCGGCAGGTTGATGAATGTCTGTCTGAGATGGGGGGCGCTGCCTCTGCGCGGGCCCGGGCCGCGCGTTTGGGCGGGGTTTACCTGGATCTGAATTCACGAGGTCGCGAAAACTTTCTGAGGCTACTGGCGGGCGAATACGGAGTCAATCCAGATGTATTGCGTCGATCAGCACGCCAGTGGCTGGAACTGGATGCTGCAGATTCATCAAAGAGCGCCCAAACCCTGCTTGAGGCCCAGGCGCATTTACGCCACACGCTGCAGTCCCCGCGAATACGTCTTTTGATGCAGTTCAATGATCTGCCTGAAGGAGTCAAGTTCTTGGCTAATATGCGAGCCCAGTTGGTCAAGATCAAGGGCGACGATTCGGAACTATGTGCTTTTGATAGCGAGTTTCGAGATCTTCTTGCATCATGGTTCGATGTGGGTTTTTTGGAATTGCGCCGCATTACCTGGGATGCGCCGGCCGCATTGCTGGAAACGCTAGCCGAGCACGAAGCGGTGCACGCGATTCGTTCATGGCAGGACATCAAACACCGCCTGGCGGCGGCTGATCGACGCTGTTTTGCCTTCATTCACCCACAGATGCCCAATGATCCCCTGATCTTCGTCTGGGTGGCGTTGACTAACGGGGTCTCCGAGCGTATTGATGATCTGCTACGGGTAGATCATCATGAGTTGAATCCAGACAAAGCCGACACTGCGATGTTTTACTCAATCTCGGCGATACAGCCAGGCCTTGATGGAGTAGGTTTTGGTAATTTTCTGATCAAACAAGTCGCTGGCCGCTTAAGTCGCGATCACAAACAACTCAAACACTTTGCAACCCTGTCACCTATGCCGGGATTTCAGCGTTGGCTGAGCCAAGAATTAGATCGCTCCAATAACGGCGGGGGCGAGCATCCCCGTGTACAAAAAGGATTGCAGGCGCTGCGAAATGCCGGGGCGCTGGAGCGCATGTTTTTGGATCGAAGTTGGCTCCGGGATCAGGCTGCACTGGAGCTTGTGCGTCAGCCGCTACTGGTTCTGGCCGCGCATTACCTGGCACAGGAAAAACGTGGCCTGGGCGCTCTTGATCAGGTTGCTAATTTCCACCTGTCCAACGGAGCCAGTATTGACCGGCTCAACTTTCCCGGTGACCTCTCCCGGCAGGGCCAAAAGCGTGCTGCGGGACTAATGGTGAACTATCGTTATCGGCTGAAAGATATTGAATCCAATCACGAGGCTTACCATGGAACAGGTGAGATTGCCCAGTCGCGGGTAATCAGCGCTCTTCTTAAGACGATTATCTCTTTGTAGCTCCGTTTAGCAGTACAGGCCGATCTTGATCCTGATCAGAAAATTGAGTATCAGGACTTGACTTGGACTTAGGAAATAATATAATGAGAATCATTCGCATTCGCTATTAAAAAGGCTTGGAGTAGGTCAATGATCGATCGAGTCAGTAATTTCCTCATCAGCATATGTTTGGCTTTAGCTCTGGCTGCACCCTTTGCAGTTGCTGGCACAGATGAAGTCAATGTATACAGTTATCGTAAGCCGCAACTGATAGATCCTTTATTTGAGGCTTTTACCCAGCAGACCGGGATCAGGGTTAACTCGGTGTTTGCCAAGAAGGGGCTGCTGCAGCGCCTTAAGAGCGAAGGACGCAACAGCCCGGCGGATCTGGTGTTTACTACCGATATTGGTCGGTTGACTGATATTCAGCGTGCGGGGCTTACCCAGTCGGTCGACTCGCCGACCCTGCGTGCGGCTGTGCCGGCTAACTACCGTGAGCCCCAAGGGCATTGGTTTGGGCTGACCGCGCGGGCTCGGATCATTGTTGTCTCTAAAGACCGCGTCACCCCTGGCGAGATAGAGGACTACGAGGATCTGACCGNTCCCCTCTGGCAGGGCCGCGTCTGTACTCGCTCGGCTAAACACCCGTATATGGCAGCCCTGACCGCCAGTATGATTGCCGCTCACGGTTACGCCCACGCCAGGCAATGGCTTGACGGGTTGCGTAGCAACCTCGCCCGCCGGCCTCAGGGCAATGATCGTGCCCAGGTCAAAGCCATTTACCACGGCCTGTGTGATGTTGCGCTAATCAATCATTACTACATGGCCAAGATGCTGGCAGACCCCAAACAAAAATCTTGGGCCGAGTCGGTCCGGGTGATTTTCCCCAATCAGTCAGGCCGGGGCACGCACATGAATGTCAGTGGTGTTGCATTAACAAAGCATGCCCCCCATCGTAGTTCAGCCATTGCCCTGATGGAGTTTCTGGCAAGCGAGCAAGGCCAGGCACTGTACGCCAAGGAGAATGGCGAATACCCGGTAACGTCTGGTGTGCCGTGGAACGCTTTACAGCGATCCTGGGGCAAATTTCACCAGGACTCCNTGTCACTGGCGACGATCGCAGATCATCGTGCACGGGCTGTTCGGCTCGCTGATGANGTNGGNTACGATGACTGACCTTCTCGCATTGGGGCTGTGACTGGGGCCAGTTTCTTGATCCGGCCGGCGCAGTCCACAATGCTGCGCCGTGTAACCCGTTTTAGTCCATGGACGCTGGGTACTGTCATGCTGGCACTGCTCGCAGTCACTCCTGTGGTTACTGTGGTTTGGTTGGCTGTACATCCCAGCGACGATATCTGGCAGCACTTGCTCGATACCTCGTTGTCCGTTTATCTCTCCAATACACTGTTACTTATGCTGGGCGTGGGGGTCAGTGTGCTGCTGACCGGGGTAGCAACGGCGTGGCTTGTCACCATGTGCCGCTTTCCCGGTCGAGGCATGTTTGAGTGGCTGCTTATTTTCCCGTTGGCGATCCCAGCCTATGTGATCGCTTATGCCTACACTGATCTGCTGGAGTACGCCGGCCCCGTGCAGATGGTGCTTAGAGGGTTGTTTGGCTGGTCCAGTCCACGCGATTACTGGTTTCCGGAGATTCGCAGTCTGTGGGGTGCAATGATTCTCATGGGAGTGGTGTTGTACCCCTATGTGTATCTTCTGGCGCGGGCTGCGTTTTTGGAACAATCGGTCAATGTGCTGGAAGTCAGCCGGGTGCTCGGGCGTGGACCATGGCATACCTTCTACTCAATATCATTACCAGCCGCTCGCCCTGCAGTCGCAGTCGGCGTTGCTTTGGCATTGATGGAGACATTGAACGATTACGGNACTGTTGATTTTTTTGCGGTGCGAACGATGACAGCAGGCCTGATTGATGTCTGGCTGGGCATGGGCAGTCTTGCGGGCGGCGCCCAGATTGCCACCACCATGCTGGTTTTCGTAATAGCTCTTATTACACTGGAGCGGATCAGCCGGCGGCATCAGAAGGTCTACCAACAGTCGTCTACGCGGTTTCGCGCGTTACCTGCATATCGCTTAACCGGTTGGCGGGCCTTCGCGGCAGGTGGGTTATGCGCGATACCGGTAACTGTGGGGTTCGTCATTCCTGTTGCGGTACTTTCATACCTGGCCCTGTTGTATTTCGAGGATTCCTGGACTAGCGAATTTCGCACGTACGCGCTTAATAGCCTCACGCTTTCATCAATCGCTGCGCTGTTGGCGCTGGGAGTCGCGCTGTTCATTGCCTACAGCCGCCGCCTGGGCGGCGGGCGTTTACTTGGCGTTGCGGCACGTGTTGCGTCGCTCGGCTATGCGATGCCCGGCGCTGTGCTGGCTGTTGGTACGGTGGTGCCTTTTGCGGCATTCGATAATTCTGTAGATGCGTTTTTGCGNGCACACCTGGGTTTTTCTTCCGGTCTGCTGCTGAGTGGCACGGTGGTTGCTGTGCTTTTTGCCTATGTGGTGCGTTTTCTGGCAGTGGCTCTGGGTCAGATTGAGTCGAGCCTGGAGAAAGTTTCACCTTCTATGGATATGGCGGCCCGTACCTTGGGCTACCGGGCAGGGCAGACTCTGCTGCGTTACCATGTGCCCCTTATTCGTGGCGGGATGTTGACCGCAGTCATGATTGTTTTTGTCGATTGTATGAAGGAGCTTCCGGCGACACTTCTGTTGCGCCCGTTTAACTTCGAGACGCTAGCGACCCATGTCTACCAGTTTGCCTCNGATGAGATGCTNGGTGAAGCCGCACTGGGCTCACTCACCATTGTTGTGGTCGGTCTGATACCAGTTTTGGTATTGAGTTGGATGATCTCCCGTTCGAGAGTTACGCCGCGAAACCGGGCAGGGCAGGACTGAATAATGGACTCACCACAAGCGCCGGCCCGGGGCAGTTCCTCAGCAGTGGAGCGCCCGCTCTTGCAGGTGCAAAATATCTCCTGCAACTATGAATTAGAGCGCGCGGTTTTTGACCTCAGTCTAACGGTGAATCGAGGCGAGCAGGTATGTCTATTGGGCCCCAGTGGTTGCGGCAAGACCACTGTGCTTCGCGCCATTGCTGGCTTTCACCCGGTACTGACGGGCGGCATTTTTATCAATGACCAGCAGGTCTCTGCCGCTGGTGCGATGGTGCCGCCCGAAGCACGGCGCCTTGGTATGGTGTTTCAGGATCATGCTTTGTTTCCACACCTGTCAGTGCAGCAGAACGTTGCCTCAGGGCTGCGCCAGTTTTCAGCCCGTGATCGGAAAGAGGCGGTTGCCGATATGCTTGAGCGCATGGGTTTGACTCGGCATGCGAAGCGCTACCCACACGAACTTTCCGGCGGGCAACAGCAGCGCGTTGCATTGGCTCGGGCGCTCGCGCCGAGACCGCTTTTGTTATTGATGGACGAGCCGTTTTCCAACCTCGACCAGGAATTACGCGAACGTATGGGTCAGGAAGTCTCCGATATGCTGAAGGAAAATGACATCACCTGCGTGATGGTGACCCATGATCAGAACGATGCCTTTGCCTTAGGGGACAAGGTTGGGGTGATGGCAGATGGCGCGATCGTGCAATGGGATACCCCTTATAATCTTTATCATCGCCCGCAGAATCATTTTGTAGCCGATTTTATCGGTAACGGCATATTTCTGGCCGGGGAGTTATGCTCGGCNAACCGCGTGACAACCCCACTTGGCAATCTGGACAGTGGCACGGCATTAGGTTGGGTCGTTGGATCGCAGGTAGAAGTGCTGATTCGACCTGATGACGTGATATACGACTCGCAAGGCCCCGTTAAGGCTCAAGTGATGCGTCGAGCGTTTAAGGGAGCCGAGATCATGTATACATTACGTACCAGTAGCCAGATTACATTGCTGGCGCTCTTTCCCAGTCACGCCAATTTTGAGATCGGTGACGAAGTGTCAGTTCGCCTGGAAGTCGATCACCTGGTAGTGTTTGCCCGAGAGTCAGAATCTGCTTAGGGGCCTTAACTGAGGCCTGGTCTTCAGCGCAGATGATCCAGTCGATGACCGTGATAAATAGAGTAATGGCGAACCGATGCCGGGGCATGTGCGATAGCGGTCGATAAGGCGATCAGTACAAAAAATAATACCACTGCGGCGTCTGGCCATATCGTCATCGCAGTTACTAATGCCAGTTTGGCGATGACTACCTGACCGCACAACTGGATCAGCCAGGCGCCATTTGAAAAGGTATACAGCACGGCCAGGCCAAACCCTGATCCCAGCACAGTCAATGCAGCCCCCTGCTGCAGATACTCGGTGTTAATGGCGAGCAAAGATGTTCCGAGCAGGACGATGCTTGCCAGGTGCACGGCACGCAGACTGATATTGATCCAGCGCTGCCCCAAAAAGAAGCGCGAGCGCTGGGGAAAAAAGGTTTTTTTTAAGGACACTGAACGCTTGGTGCTGGCAAAGCGGCTGCGTCGATTCAATCGGGCTCGAACGGGGTTAGATAGGCGTCTAGTATAGAGGGGGTCGCCGCGCTTTCTTTGACCTCGATTCGGGCAACAGCACGATGATGCACCTCGTCGGGGCCATCGGCATAGCGCAGCGCTCGCCCCCAGGTCCAGTGATCGGCCAGCGGGGTATCTGGGCTGACGCCCATGGCACCAAAGGCCTGCATTGCCCGGTCGAGCACGGTGGTGTGTAGCAGGGGTACCAGAGCTTTGATCATTGAGATTTCTTTACGGGCAGCTTTGGCGCCGTGCTCATCGATCAGCCAGGCCGTTTTCAGTACCAGCAAGCGCGCTTGCTCGATCTCGATACGCGAGCGTGAGATCCATTCGGCAACGGCACCGTGTTCATGAAGATAACGGCCAAAGGTTTTTCGTTCTTGCGTTCGGCGGGTCATCAATTCCAACGCCAGCTCTGCGGCGCCGACCGAACGCATACAGTGATGGATGCGGCCAGGTCCCAGCCGAGCCTGGGCCAGGGCAAATCCCGAGCCTTCCTCGCCTAATAGATTGCCCGCCGGTACGCGCACATTCTTAAAGGTGATTTCACAGTGGCCTTCCGGATGAAGGTGGTTCATCACTGTGACGTTTCGCACCACCGTGACACCTTGGGTATCAATAGGTACCAGCACCATACTCTGCTGGTGGTAAGTATCTGCGTCAGGGTTGGTCTTGCCCATCACAATCAGTAGCTTGCAGTTGGGATGCGCGGCGTTGGTAATCCACCACTTGCGGCCATTAATGATGTAATCATCACCATCGCGGGTAATCCGGGTCTGGATGTTTGAGGCATCCGATGAGGCTGTGTCGGGCTCGGTCATAGCAAAAGCCGAGCGGATCTTGCCGTTCAGCAAAGGCGTGAGCCACTGCTGGTACTGCTCGGGCGATGCGAACATATGCAGCAGTTCCATGTTACCGGTATCGGGCGCACTGCAGTTAAATGGCTCCGATGACCAGGTAACGCGTCCCATAATTTCTGCCAGGGGCGCGTACTCGAGGTTCGTCAGTGGTGAGCCGGGTTCATCGGTTTTAAGACCGGGCAGGAAAAGATTCCATAACCCCTGTTGACGGGCCAGCGCTTTCAGATCTTCCATGAACGACACCGGATAGGTNCCGTTGCGTACTTCTTTTTGCCACTGGCCGATCTTCGGCACGATGTGGGCATCCATAAATTCGCGAACCTGGGTGCGCAGGCCTTCAACTTTGGNCGAGTAGGCGAAATCCATAGGGAATTATCTCCGGTGTACAAGTCGGAATGCTAGCAAGGATAAACCTCGCATTCCAACGATTGGTAAGATGAGTGTGTCGGTTACTCGGAGCATCTTGTCAGGGCGTAAGTACAATCTTGCCACAAACGGTACGCTGCTCGATTTGTTGAAGAGCATTGGCGGCCTGAGCCAGCGGCATGACAGCGTGCAGTTGCGGCTGTAAAGCGCCAGACGCAGTGAGCTCGAACAGTTGTTGGTGGTTCTGGTGAGCCTGATCAGATTCTTTCTCGCAGAAATTTCCCCANAATACGCCAACCACACTATAGCCTTTGACCAAAGGCAGGTTGAGTGGCAGTTGCGGTATCTTACCGCCGGCAAAGCCAATCACCAGCCAGCGGCCTCGCCAGGCGACTGAACGACTGAGGGTGTCTGCGAGTTCGCCACCGACCGGATCAAAAATAACGTCTGCACCGTTGCCGCCGGTCAGCGACCGTATTGCCCCGCGCAAGTCGTCCCCACTGGTGTTGATACCGGCATGGGCGCCGTGGCGTTTCGCTACCTCTAATTTTTCTGGTGTCGAGCAGGCTGCGATGACGTGCGCACCGAGGGCGCAGCCGATTTGCACGGCGGCAAGGCCGGTGCCGCCGGCCGCGCCGGTCACCAGGAGGGTTTCTCCGGCTTGCAATGATCCGCGTTGAACGAGCGCATGATAAGCCGTGCCATGGGCGCATAACAGCCCTCCAGCTTGGGTGAATTCCAGGCTCGCGGGAAGCAGGTAAGCGTGGCTGGCCGGTACCACCACTGCCTGGGCATAAGTACCAAAGCGCGGGCTCATGGCAGCAACCCGGTCTCCTACCTCGAGACCAGATACGCCTTCGCCAAGTGCATCAATGGTGCCGGCACACTCAATACCGGGAACAAAAGGCAGATCCGGCTTGACCTGGTACAACCCTCGAACCAGCAAGGCATCCGGAAAGTTCACACCCACTGCACTGATTTGCAGTCGAATCTCGCCCGGCCCAGGCACGGGTTCGGGCAGCTCGCGCAGCACCAGGTCGTCCACCGGACCGTAAGCCTCACAGACAATTGCCTCCATTATTCCTCCTGATTATTAATGACTTCCATACCCATCTGGGCGAGCTGTGATGTGAGCTCACCTACCGCGATAGCTTTCTCACTCGAAGCGTTACCATCAAGAGCGCGCTTCATGACTCCCTGGCAGATCGCCGCCAGACGAAAGAAACTGAAGGCGAGATAAAATCGCCAATGATCGATCTGGCTGATGCCGCGATTTTCGCAGTACTGCGCTACGATCTCGTGTTCACGAGGAATCCCCAGTGGCGCCGGATCGATACCGGCAAGACCCTGAATCTGCCCTGTGTTTGGCATACGCAGACACATACAGAAATACGCAAGATCAGCAAAAGGGTGGCCCAGTGTCGATAACTCCCAGTCGATGACTGCCTGTATCCGACCCTCACTGGGCGCGATGATCAGGTTATCAAGACGGTAATCACCATGAATCAGTGTGCTTTGGCCATCGTCAGGCGGGGTGTGGGGTTCTAGCCAGGCAATCAGCGATTCCATGGCGTCAATGCGATCCGTCTCGCTGGCGCGGTATTGTCCGGTCCAGCGCGCGATCTGGCGCTCAAAATAATTTCCGGGCCGGCCAAAGTCGGCGAGTCCGATGGACGCTGGATCCAGCGAGTGNAGTGCCGCAAGCACAGTAATCTCGTGCTGGTAGAGGGCGCTACGCTCTGGTGTCGTCAGTTCCGGTAGTGTTGGATCCCAGAAAATCCGACCATCTTCATAGCTCATGACAAAAAAGACCGAGCCGATAAGCTCCGGATCCTCGCACAGGCACCAGGTCTGCGGCACTGGCACAGTTGAACCCTGGAGCGCCTGCATAACTCTGAACTCGCGTTCCACAGCGTGGGCAGATTTCAGTAGTTTTCCACTGGGTTTTCGGCGCAGCACATAAGTCCCGCCGGTGCTCTGCACACGATAGGTCGGGTTGGATTGCCCCCCGGTGAACTTATCGACAGATTGCAGCAACCCGATGCCTGGTATCGCCGACTCGAGGTACCCGTTCAGGCGGGCAAAGTCTATGTTTTCTTTGTTCATACTGACTTGGCGATCGGTCACACCTTATTGATTTAAAAATTGCTGGGCAAATTCCCAAAAGTGCATCTTTTCCCCAGGCGGGATGTATTTCCTTGTCGGCCGATGTGTGTGTTGACTCTAACCGGAGTTAACGAATGGCGCCTTCGGCTCTTGAATGGCCGGCACCCTAAACTAGTCCGTTGCCGATGATTTTGCCAGTTGTTCTTTTTTTTGTTGTTGCCACATTTGTGCATATAAGCCTTTCTCGGCCAGCAACTGCGGGTGAGTACCCTGTTCGGTAATGCGGCCGTCGTCGAGTACCAGAATCTGGTCCGCACCGACCACCGTGGACAGGCGGTGAGCGATGACCAGTGAGGTCCGCCCCTGTGAAAGACGGGCCAGGTTGTCTTGAATTTCGCGCTCTGTGGTGCTGTCCAAAGACGAGGTGGCTTCGTCAAAAAAGAAAATCTTTGGATCTCGCAGCAGGGCACGAGCGATTGCGACCCGTTGTTTTTCACCCCCCGATAGTTTCAGCCCGCGTTCACCGACAAGGGTCTGGTAGCCTGCCGGCAGGCTTTGGACGAAATCGTGCAATTGCGCCGCCCGGGCTGCTGCCAGTATGCGGTCGTCATCAGCCAGTGGATCTCCATAGGCGATGTTGTAATAGAGGGTATCGTTGAATAAGACCGTATCCTGCGGTACGACGCCGATGACACGGCGTAGCGAGTGTTGGGTCAAGCTACAGATATTCTGATTATCAATAAGGACTTGCCCAGAATCAGGGTCATAAAAACGCAACAGCAAGCGGCTAATCGTAGATTTACCGGATCCGGTTGGCCCGACAATCGCGGTCGTGCTGCCAGAGGCAGCAGTGAAACTGACGTTGTGCAGAATGCGTCGGTCAGATTCGTAGCCGAAACTCACATTGCGAAACTCGACCGTACCGCTACTGCTATGCAGGGGTTCGGCATCGGGCGCATCGGCGACGTCAGTCGCCTCATCCATCAGTGAGAACAGATTTTCCATATCGACCATGGCCTGACGGATTTCCCGATATACGGTACCCAGCATGTTCAGCGGAATCGCCAGTTGCATCAGGTAGGTATTCACCACTACGAAGTCGCCTACGGTCATCGCACCATCGCGTATATCCAGCGCCGCCAGTACCAGCATTGCGGTGACACCGATGGTAATCACTGCAGCCTGTGCGACGTTCAATAGCGACAGACTTTCCCGGGTGCGCACTGCGGCTTTCTCATAATCCGCCAGTGCCAGGTCGAGCCGGGTAGCTTCGTGTGCCTCGTTATTGAAGTAACGCACAGTCTCAAAATTCAGCAGTGAATCCACAGTACGGGTGCTGATATCGTTGTCAGCCTCGTTCATTTGCCGGCGAATACGGGTGCGCCAGGCGGTTATAACGAAAGTGAGCCATACATAAACTGCAATAGTGATCACAGTAATTGCGGTATAGGCAAAACCGTACAATACCCAGAGAATGCCGCCGACCAGCAGCACCTCTATAAAGGTAGGTACGATATTAAAGGCCACAAAAGAAAGCAGGAACTGAATGCTGTTGGTGCCCCGGTCGATGAAGCGGTTCAGCGCTCCAGTTTTGCGCGATAGGTGAAAGCGCATCGACAGCGTGTGCAGATGTTCAAAGACTTGTAGTGCCAGGGTACGCACGGCGTTTTGGGCTACCCGGGCGAACAGGGCATCGCGCAACTGGTTTAGCACCAGCACCGAGAGTCTGAATGCACCATAAGCAAGAATCACGGCGAGTGGAATGCCCAACCACAACCCGTGTTGCTGGTCGAGGGCTCCCAACTGATCTACGGCATCACCTAGCACCAATGGCACGTAGACATTGGCGGCTTTGGCCAGCACCAGGCTGAATAATGCAATAACCACCCGCGTTTTCAGGTCGGGGCGTTTTGCTGGCCACAGGTAGGGCACCAGGGTAGCAAAGGTTCTTAGCGAATTAGATCGCTCGACTTGATCCATAAACGGGGTAACAACAGTAGGTGACGCACTTTTTGTGCTTTGGTGGAGGCGACCCTCGCCGCTGCAGCAGTCTTCAGGACATGGGTTGCCATGCCAGTGCCGGTTCATCCATCAGGGCAGCTTGCTCGCGCAAATCCAGGATATGCTGTTCCCAGGACCGCGGCGTATTAAACCACGAGAAAACCCTTGGGAAGGCTGGATCCTCCCAGCGTTGGGCGATCCAGGCGTAATAGTGCATCAGGCGAAGGGTGCGCAGCGCCTCTATCAGGTTTAACTGGGCCGGATCAAAATCTGCAAAGGCGGTATAACCCTCCAGCAGAATGCCAAGACTTATCTCTCTGTCTTCTCGCTCGCCGGACAGAAACATCCAAAGGTCCTGTACCGCTGGCGCCATGCGTGAATCATCGAGGTCCACCAGGTGCGGACCATCATCAGTCCAGAGAATATTGCCGCTGTGGCAGTCGCCATGGGTCCGGATGAGCTTAATCTCAGGGCAGCGTTCGTAACACCACTGTATCCGTTGCAGTAGATCTTGGCTCAAAGATTCGTATGCTGCTATCAGCTCATCTGGAATAAACTTGTTCTTAAGAAGAAACTCGACACAGCTTGAGCCAAAGGTTGTTGCGTCCAGTGTAGGTCGATGCTGATAGGCAGCCTCGCTGCCAACCGCATGCAAGCGCCCGATAAAACGACCCAGTTGGCGTAACTGATCGGGACTCTCAAAATTCGGTGGCCGACCGCCATAGCACTCAAACAGTGCAAAACGATAACTCTTGTGTCTGAACAGGGTCTCACCTTTGGAATTGGCCAGCGGTGGGATCAGCGCGATCTCCCGCTCGGCCAGTTCAAGAGCAAAATGATGCTCCTCGTAAATCGCCGCATCGCTCCAGCGGCCGGGCCGGTAAAATTTAACGACGATAGTTTTGTCGTCATCCAGGCCAACCCGGTAGACCCGGTTCTCGTAACTGTTCATGACTAACAACCGCCCATCGCTGTAATAGCCCTGACTGTCTACCGCCTCAAGGATTTCAGCGGGACCCAGATTCTGGTAATCGTTAGTGACGTGGTCGTTCATGGCAGCGTCTGGCGACTTTTATCGACGCGGCTTATCGTTGGCCGCGTGCGAAGAGCGCCCATCATCAGTAGATTTCCTAAGATCGCGTAGCCGCCGAAACTCATACAGATCCAGTATATCGATATGCCGGCATCCATCAGCATGCCCATGCTGACCGGTCCAAGTGCCGAAGCCAGTACCATGAGCGCCATGTACAGACTTTTGATCGCCCCCAAGTGTTTAACGCCATAGAGTTCGGCCCACAGCGCAGATACTGAGGTGTGTGCAAGGCCGGTATGGATGCCCAGCATCATCATATAGGGGATGACGCCCAGGGGGTGACTCACTGAAGCCAGAATAAAGCATCCTGCCGCCAGCGGTATCAGCATGACTTGCACCACATTGACGGCACGCAAGCGGTCAATCAATGGGCCCGCCAGCAGCATGGTTACGATTCCGGCTGCAGCAAAGATCGTGTAAGCGCCCGTAATCCATTCGCCAGACCACCCTTTGACATGGGCAATATTGAGGTGGTGAAAGAAAAGCGCCGTCCCGATCAGAGAAGACGACAGAATTCCCGGGCTCATGAGATAGAACCGTGGGTCACGCAGAACTTCAGCGCGGGTCCACGAGACAGTCGCTTTTTCCCGGGAATCTGTCTTGGCAGATAGTTTGTCCAGGTGCCTCTGATGAAAACGGTCGTGGCCGCCCAAGAGCCACAGGGTTGCCGGTATCAGCGTTATACCGGCGAGTATCGCAGCCCCGGCGTAGGTCCAGCGCCAGCCGAACGCGGCGATTGTCAGGACGGCAAGGAATGGCAGCGCAGCTTCACCTACGGTGTAGCCCAGCGAGGCAACTGCAATCGCCCGGCCTCGGTCCCGATCAAAATAACGAGCCATACTGGTGATGGAAACGTGCGAGGCCAGCCCCTGTCCCGAATGGCGCAGCAAAAAGATACCCAGTACCAGCGCGACGGGGCCTGGCACCAAAGCCATATAGGCACAGGCACCCACCAGCAGTACGCAGACGGTCAGCGCGTAGCGAGACAGGCGAAAGCGGTCGATCAACCCGCCGGTAAATGGCATTACCAGNGCACTCGCCAGTGTCCCGGCCATGTAGATGCTGCCCCACGCGGTATGACTGAGACCGAACTCACTTTGGATCTGTGGGCCGAATACACCAATAAAGTAGGTCTGGCCAAAACTTGAGTACAACGCCATTAAAAAGCTGAAAACCACCAGGCGGCTATTGGTGCGAAAGAGTTGTCGGTAGGCGAAGATCGGCATNGGTTGNGTCAACTTATGTGTCAAAAAGGAAGAACCGTTTGTTTTTGCACTTGCAATGATGGGTCAAGATTACTCAGTCGTACAATCATGACAAAAGACTCCTTGCGCAAACGGGCGATAGTACAGGGTCTATCCAAGAAAGAAAGGCGCTACCGTCAGCGATCGCCGACTGTTTATCCCAGAATCCTGGTTTGGGGCATGGAGCTCCTTTGGCTATCCGTTATCGCTGTGATTGCATGAATCACCCGCCGGTCAACCCGGCGGATAGCGACATGGGGCGGTCGCCCCTCTATAATGCGCCACCGCACCGATTGGTGCGTATTTCTTCAGGAAACTCCAGATGCACCCTTCGATTGATACCTTGCGTAATATTGCCATCATTGCCCATGTTGACCATGGCAAGACCACGCTGGTAGATCAACTGCTTCGCCAGTCGGGCACTTTGGTCTCGCACGGTGAGATGACTGATCGGGTGATGGATTCAAACGAGCTCGAACGCGAGCGGGGTATCACTATCCTGGCGAAAAATACGGCCATCACCTGGCAGAGTTGGCGTATCAATATTGTGGATACTCCCGGCCATGCCGATTTTGGTGGCGAGGTCGAGCGCGTATTATCAATGGTCGATTCGGTATTGCTGTTGGTCGATGCAGTAGAGGGCCCCATGCCGCAGACACGCTTTGTTACCCAGAAAGCCCTGAGTCATGGGCTTCGCCCGATTGTTGTGATCAATAAGGTTGATCGCCCAGGCAGCCGTCCTGACTGGGCGGTAGATCAGACATTTGAGCTGTTCGATAGGCTGGGCGCATCGGATGAGCAACTCGACTTTCCGGTAATTTATGCCTCGGCACTACAGGGTTGGGCAGCAAAAGAGCCTGATCCGGGCACGGCCGATGATATGCAGGTCTTGTTCGAGGCCATTGTGACGCATGCCCCAGTCCCTCCGGTGAGCTCCGACGGTCCCTTCCAGATGCAGATAAGTGCTCTGGATTATTCCCCCTACGTAGGAGTGATCGGTATCGGACGCATCCAGCGTGGTCAGATCTTTCGTAACGGCGCTGTATCTGTCTCCACACCCGATGGGGATATTCGTAAGGGGCGGGTATTACAGATTCTGAGTTTTCAAGGGCTTGAGAGAGTGGAGTCTGAAAACGCACTGGCGGGCGATATCATTGCCGTCACCGGCCTTGATCCACTGAGTATCTCAGACACGCTGTGTGACCCGAATATGGTTGAACCGCTGCCTGCGTTGAGCGTGGACCGGCCAACGCTCAGCATGACATTTCAGGTGAATGATTCGCCTTTCTCTGGCCGCGAGGGCAAGTTTGTCACCAGTCGAAATCTCAAGGACCGTCTTGAGCGGGAGTTGATTCACAACGTCGCTTTGCAGGTAGANCCCATGGAGGACCCTGACAAGTTCCGGGTGTCTGGCCGGGGTGAATTGCACTTGTCGATTCTGATAGAAAACATGCGTCGCGAGGGATACGAGCTTGCCATCTCGCGCCCTGAGGTGATCATGCGCGAGGAGGAGGGCGAAGTGCACGAACCTTTTGAAACCCTCGCGGTGGATGTCGAGGAGGATTACCAGGGCCGCGTCATGGAGCGCCTTGGAGAACGCCGCGCCGAACTGCGTGATATTGTTCCCGACGGGCGTGGCCGAGTGCGGATCGACTACTTTGTGCCAAGCCGCGGGCTGATTGGCTTTCGCTCGGAATTTTTGACGGTCAGTTCAGGCACGGGCCTGATGTATCACGCCTTTGATCACTACGCGCCCAGAATTCAGGGCAACCTCGGTGAACGCAACAACGGTGTACTGGTATCGATGTCTAAGGGCAAGGCGCTTGCCTATGCGTTGTTCAACCTTCAGGAAAGAGGGCGACTGTTTATTGGCCACGGGACCGAGGTATACGAGGGTATGGTGATCGGCATTCACTCCCGCGACAACGACCTGGTCGTAAACCCCCTGAAAGCCAAGCAGTTAACCAATATCCGCGCTGCTGGCACTGACGAGAACATTCTGCTGACCACGCCGGTTGCCACCACTTTGGAATATGCTCTGGAGTTCATTAATGAAGATGAGTTGGTCGAGGTCACGCCCAAGTCCATCCGCATCCGCAAGAAATGGCTGCGAGAGCACGAAAGAAAGCGTGCCAGCCGGGCCGCCTGACTGGTTTTTGTCTTAGCGGGTTTTGCTCAATTTTTGTTGGCTTAAGTAGATAGGATCACTGGCAGATGAATGCGCCAACCGTGGGTTTTGTAAGCCTGGGCTGCGCCAAGGCAACGGTAGATTCTGAGCGCATCCTGACCCAGTTGAAGGCTGAGGGCTATGGCTTTTCAGCTAACTATGAGCATGCCGATCTCGTTGTAGTGAACACCTGTGGTTTTATTGAGTCGGCTGTTGATGAATCACTGGATGTGATTTCCCAAGCGTTGGGCGCGAACGGCCGAGTCATTGTGACTGGCTGCCTTGGGGTAAAAGCCGGCCTACTGAAAAAGAAATTTCCAAATCTGCTGGCGATCACCGGGCCACAGGATTGTGATGCAGTCATGGCTGCTGTCCATGCTGAGGCTCCGCCGGTGCACGAGCCTTTTTATCATCTGTTGCCGCCCGGCGGGGTNAAGCTGACTCCGCGTCATTATGCTTACCTGAAGATNGCCGAGGGCTGCAATCACAAGTGTACTTTCTGCATCATTCCAACAATGCGNGGCCGACTGGTCAGTCGAGCACCCAGCGACGTGCTGGGCGAAGCCAAAAGNCTGGTTGACGCCGGCGTGCGCGAACTGCTGGTCGTCTCACAGGACACCAGCGCATANGGTGTGGATCAACGTGGGCGCGCAGATCTGGCGACCGGGCGGGCCTTGCGTCCGCACATCACCGATCTCGCCCAGGCTCTGGGTGAGCTAGGGGTTTGGGTTCGCCTGCATTATGTTTATCCCTATCCTCACGTGGACGAACTGGTGGAGTTGATGGCATCGGGCATTATCCTGCCTTACCTTGATGTACCGTTTCAGCATGCCAGCCCGAGGATTTTGCGCTTAATGAAACGCCCGGCCAGTGGAGAAGACAATCTTGCGCGGGTTCATGCCTGGCGCGAACGTTGTCCGTCGCTGGCAATCCGCAGCACGTTTATCGTCGGCTTTCCCGGGGAAACGGATACCGATTTTCAGGAGCTTTTGAACTTTTTACGCCAGGCCCAACTCGACCGGGTCGGATGTTTTATTTATTCACCCGTTACTGGCGCCCGGGCTAATGATTTGCCGGAGCCGGTGGATTCAGGGTTGGCCCAGGCCCGGTTCGATGAGTTAATGGCGGTGCAAGCTGAGATTTCCCATACCCGGCTACGCCAGCGAGTGGGTCGTGAATGCGAGGTGTTGATCGATGAGGTTACCGAAGCGGGTGCAGTTGCTCGAAGCGCGAGCGAGTCTCCAGAGGTGGATGGCGTAATCCACCTGCCTGGCGTAACGGGGATACAGCCGGGTGATTTCGTTAAAGTTGAGATTACCGCATGCGATACGCATGACCTTACAGCAAGTTTGATAGAGGTTTAGCTTTTGGATGATACCGGGTCATGAGAGTTGCTCATCTTGGACATGTGGTTTTTTATGTCGAAAGCCTTGAACGTTCACTGGTTTTTTACCGTGACTTGCTCGGGATGAGCGAGATTCGCGCCACGGACTCTACTTTTTGTGCAGCGGCTTTGACCAGCGGGCGCACCCATCACGAGCTGTTGCTGATTGAGGTTGGCAGCCTCCCTGGCCCGACACCGGGCCCACGCCGGGGCTTTTACCATGCTGGCTTTTGTATCGGTCAAGATATCCAGGCCCTGCGTGATGCGCGCGACGAACTGGTTGATGCCGGCGTAACCATCAAGGGCGCGTCCGACCATGGGATAACCCAGAGTCTCTATCTGCTTGATCCCGATGGTAACGAGATCGAGATATACGTCGATGATCCCAATGTGGACTGGCGGACCGACCCCACAACTATTGTGGCGCCAATCCGACCCCTTGACCTGTAAACCGCACAACCCAGAAAACCACGCGGCCGCCGGGTAGCGCATTTCCTGAGCCTTCGATCTGATCGTCGTCGGGGCGGGGTGAAAATAACCAGCTCTTTGGATATGCCATTTAGTTGCTTTAATTACTGTTATATTCCATTATCTATCTGTTGAGCGTAAAAAAAACATTGATATGCAGGAAATATACAGTTCTCTTCAGCTAGCATTTGTCATGATTGGGAGCTTTGATCCTGATCTGGTCGAGATCGTGATGCTATCGTTGGCGGTCAGTTTGACGGCCGTGGTGATCTCGCTGGTTCTTGGCCTGCCCTTAGGGGCGGCGATCGCAATGAGCCACTTTCGGGGCCGGGGCGGTCTAATCGTGTTTAGCAATGCCCTGATGGGGTTACCCCCGGTGGTTGTCGGCCTGCTGGTATATCTTGCATTGTCCCGCTCAGGGCCTTTGGGCGTGTTTAACCTTCTGTATACCCCTTGGGCGATGATCATCGCCCAGGCTGTTTTAGTCACGCCCCTTGTGACCGCTTTGACCCGTGAAATCATCGAGCAGTTGGATAGTGAATACGCCGAGTATCTTAGCTCGCTCGCAATCAGCGCTCCGGGACGGCTACGCACATTATTATGGGATGGGCGTTTTAATCTGGCGACAGTCAGTCTTGCTGGGTTCGGTCGCGCGATTGCTGAGGTCGGTGCCGTCATGGTGGTGGGCGGGAATATTGACCATCTAACCCGGGTAATGACCACAGCGATTGCGCTTGAGACCTCCAAGGGCAATCTTGAGCTGGCCCTGGCTCTGGGTGTTGTTCTGATGTTGCTGGCGCTCGGGGTTAACTTAGTGATTGCCCTGGTCCGCCCGGTCGATGCAGCGAAGCAACGCCGGCCGGTCTTTCGTTGATAGCGGTGCCGGCATTAACTGGTTTTGTGATCAGCGTTATTGGATTAGTCAGAGGATACCGATGAGAACAGTATTGAGGCACCCCTGCTTGTACCTGTGGTTTGCTCTGGCATGGCCAGTCAGCGCCATGGCAGAGCAAGCGAGCATTATTGTCCAATCGACGACATCAACCGCCAATTCTGGCCTGTACGATCATTTGCTTCCCCGGTTCGAGGCGGATAGCGGGGTTCGAGTCAATGTGGTGGCTGTAGGGACGGGCCAGGCGATCCGTAATGCGGTTAATGGCGACGCTGATGTCCTGTTAGTGCATGCCAAGTCGGCGGAGGAAAAGTTCGTAACGGATGGCTATGGCGTGGAGCGTTTCGATCTGATGTACAACGATTTTGTATTTGTTGGCCCTCCAACTGATCCGGCTGGCCTGTCAGGGGCCAGTAGCGCCACTGACGCCTTGGCAAGAATAGCATCGAGTGAGGCGCTTTTCGCCTCACGCGGTGATGACTCGGGCACTCATAAAAAAGAACTGTCACTGTGGCGCCTCGCCTCCATTGAACCCTTCGCCGCCAGTGGCACTTGGTACCGTGAGACGGGTTCCGGAATGGGCGCAACCCTGAACGTGGCTGTAGGTATGGATGCTTATTCGATAACTGATCGTGCCACCTGGCTTAGCTTTGCGAACAAGCATGAATTTCAAATTCTGTTTGAAGGTGACCCGTTGCTATTAAATCAGTACGGCATTATTTTGGTTAATCCGTTAAAGCATCCACATGTAAAGGCGAAGACCGGTCAAGTGTTTGTCGATTGGATGATTGGTGGCCAAGGGCAGCAGGCAATCGCCGCCTATCGCCGGGATGGTAAGCAATTGTTTTTCCCTAACGCCCGATAAAACCCCGGTGGGGCTACTATCGGTAGGAGGTGGGAGTTCAGCCGTTGAAGTGTACCGTGCCGAAACCTTGCACCTCGTAGCCAGGCAGGCAGGCTGCTTGATCGGAAAATGCCGGTGAGCCACAGAACTGGATCAGTTTTTGCAATGGGGGCTCGAAACAGGCGCGTCGGTCAATCAGCAGGTCAAAGCGCTCCCGTATGACCGGGACAAAGGCCAGGCGATAGCGTTCAGCCAGCGCGCGCAAGCCTAATGCTGCATCAGCGAGACCCTCCAGAACTGCCGATGCAGCGTCGGTCTCGCTATGAACCGTTGTTGTGAACTGTAATTGCTTGACGTCAATTTCAGCTTTATCCAACATCTGATTAAGTAGAATCTGACTACCAGCCTCGGGCGGGCGGGCAACGACCCGGCGATCGACCAGATCGGCGATGCAGGCAATGTTTTTTTCTTGGCCAGGTTGCAGGATCAGACCGCGTTCACGCCAGCAAAATTCAATCAGTACCACTGCCTGGCCAGAAAAGCGGGCGGTGATCGTGTCGAGGTTCCAGGTATTCCCTTTGGGCTCAAACAGGTGCAGGGCGCTGGCAGTGCCTTTAGCATCAGCGAAACGTTCCAGGCCGTCGAGGCTGCCACCAAAGTGACTGGCCATTGCGCAACCAGATTCTTTCAGTGCCCACTCCAGCAAAGGGTCATGACTGCCCAAAACGACGTCTGGTCGAGAGACTGGGTTTTCAACTCGTTTCGGACCTGTCTCATTTGATCCCAGCCAGGCTTCGATAGTTGATCGGGAAAACAATAATTTGCCTGTTGCCCGGGTACAGGGTACGCGGTTGCTGGCGACCAGGTCATATACTTTTCGCTCCTTGATTCGAAGCATTTCTGCCAATTCACGAGTCGTCAGGTAGTCAGCAGGGGGCGTGTTCATTGGCTTTACCAGCTGGATGCAAGGTTGTTGGAATTATGCCCCATGCTTGTGGCGATGGCGAAGAGCAGCAAGGCCAGCGACAGTGGTAGTGTCAGGCCAAGGACAGGGTTACACTGGGACTTGATGACTTATCGCTGAACTGGGTAATGTGCCCTGTCTTTGGACGTTTTCAACTATGAACCGGCGCAGATGGAAAACCCGTTATCGCATCACCTTGGTTCGCCGGCACCGGATCATTGATTTCGCTAAATATAATCCGCAGATACCGTTGCCTTTTGCTCGATCTTTTCGGCCCGCCAGAGCTCAGGAAGATGAGCGTGAAATAAGGGATGAGCGATGAGATTTCGGCTTAACGGGATAGGTCCTGCGCCCTGAAGGTCTGGAAGCGGTAGCCGCTGCGAGGAAGGATTTGTCATAGCCGGCTATAATCGGCGCCCGTTCCGCCTGCGCCAATAAGAATTCCATGTCAGATCACCTCGCCGAGGTGCACCGGCGACGCACGTTCGCCATCATCTCACATCCCGATGCGGGCAAGACCACGCTGACGGAAAAATTCCTGCATTACGGTGGCGCCATTCAGGAAGCCGGGACTGTTCGCGCTCGCAAGAGTGGTCGCTACGCGACGTCGGACTGGATGAAGCTCGAGAAGGAACGCGGCATTTCGGTAACGTCCTCGGTGATGCAATTTGAATATCGCAACTTTATCGTCAATCTGCTGGATACGCCTGGCCACGCGGATTTCTCCGAAGACACCTATCGGACCCTGACCGCTGTTGATTCGGCGCTGATGGTGATCGATGCGGCCAAGGGTGTCGAGGAACGCACGATCAAGTTGATGGATGTCTGCCGATTGCGCGATACCCCGATCATGACGTTTATTAATAAGATGGATCGCGAGACTCGCGATCCTGTGGAATTGCTGGACGAGGTGGAATCTGTGCTGCGTATCAACTGCGCGCCTGTGACCTGGCCGCTGGGTTCGGGCCGCCATTTTCGTGGCGTCTACCGGCTTCATGAAGATTCCACATCACTGTTTGACCGGTCCGGCGCCGGTGGTTCGCCAGCAAGAATCATCCAGGGCCTGGATAACCCGGAACTGGATGCGATTGCCGGCTCTGATGCGGAACGGCTTCGTGAGGAGATCGAACTACTCCAAGGCGCATCCCATGCTTTTGATAGAGCCGGGTACCTTGCTGGCAAATTAACACCCGTGTTTTTTGGTTCGGCACTGAACCACGAGGGCACCGACGAACTTATTGATGCCTTTGTTGATCATGCCCCAGCGCCATTGCCGCGCATTACCGAGTCGCGTGTAGTGGAAAGTATCGAACCGGGGTTTACAGGATTTGTTTTCAAGATTCAGGCAAACATGGATCCGGCCCATCATGACCGCGTCGCTTTCGTGCGTATTACGTCGGGCACTTACCAGAAAGGATTGCGTGTGCGCCACGTCCGTGTGCAGCGTGATCTTCAGCTGCATAACGCTATTACCTTTATGGCCTCGCGCCGTGAGTTAACTGCCACCGCCGTCGCCGGGGACATCATTGGCCTGCACAATCACGGCACGATACAAATTGGTGACGCCTTCACCGAGGGAGAGGAGCTTAAGTTCTCCGGAATACCTAGTTTTGCGCCAGAGCTATTTCGTCGGGTCCGTCTGGCAGACCCCCTGCGGAGCAAGGCACTCAACAAGGGCCTCGACCAGTTGAGTGAGGAAGGGGCAACCCAGGTATTTCGTCCATTACAAAGCAATGATCTGATTCTCGGTGCGGTAGGCATACTGCAGTTTGATGTGGTGGCTCATCGGCTGAAGCACGAGTACGGCGTTGATTGCATTTTCGAAGCTGTTCCGGTGGTTACTGCCAGGTGGATAGATAGCGCCGACTATAGGGAAATAGACGAAATTAGACGAAAATCGCCACAGAATCTGGCACTGGATGCCTCTGGAGCCTTGACCTATCTCGCGCCAAATGGCGCAAACCTGCGCCTGGCCCAGGATCGTTGGCCTGAGATCCGCTTCGCTGCCATTCGGGAGTTATAAAAATAGGTTGAGAAAATAATAAAATACTAATATTATTGTCACTCACCTGTGCTGACTGACTTCTAGATCCAAGTAAGTTGCAATAAGAGGCGCAACTCGATCGGCAAAGTTGTCAGCCTTTGGCCCCGTATCCACCGGGGAGCTACAACTGATTTGGGGTTTTTCCCGCTTAACGAAACGCGCTATGTTTATTCACCCAACTGGACAACTGGTATCACCCTTACTGATGTTGCGCCATGCGGCAGTGCTTGCGTTAGTGGTNGGGACTGNAAGTCTTGTCACACAACAACAAAGTCACGCTTATGTTTCATTGGAAGTNGGCTGTCTGGCGCTAAATATTTATCATGAAGCGCGCGGTGAGTCACATGATGGCCAGGTTGCGGTGGCTGCTGTTACCCTTAATCAGATGCACAGTGCGTCCTATCCTGACACAGTCTGCGGTGTGGTTTGGCAGCCTCATCAGTTCAGTTGGGCCCGCCAGCGGGTGCACCACACCCGTCGAAACCCACTAGCCTGGGCTTCGGTACNGGCGGTAGCGGAGCGGGCATATGCTGCACCCTGGCAATTGCCATTGAAGCGCGCAACGCATTTTCATGCCCGCGAGGCCCGACCGTACTGGGCCAGCAGCCTGCGGCTGGTTGACGAGATCGGCAACCACTTGTTTTATGCTTCCTGAGATTTTCGTATACTCACCTTTATCACGACGTAGACTCGAATTCAGATTTTTCCAGCTCTTAACCCGACACGGTTTCAGAACCGCTAACTAAGGAGACACCAGATTATGAAATCCAAAAAAGTTACGCTCACCATTGCCGCGGCAGCCCTAGCCGGCATTTTGCTGACCAGCACCAGCACCAGCGCCCACGCCGTGGACGGTGCGGCGGTGTACCAGGCTAAAGCCTGCCTTGGCTGTCATGGTATGGACGCCAAGACCCCAGTCATGCCCACCTATCCCAAGCTGGCTGGCCAGAACGCGGCCTACGCGCTGCAGCAGATGAAGGACATCAAGAGTGGGGCCCGCGCCAATGGGATGTCGGTGGCAATGAAAGCGGTGATGCAAATGGTCTCCGATGAGGAGATGGAGGCCATCGCCCAGTGGCTGGAAAGCCTGAACTAACGCCCGCTGGCGGCTCGGCACGCTAACAGGGAAAACCGGGCAGAGGCCCGGTTTTTTTTGCCCGGAAAAATTACTTCTGCATTTTAGTGACGGCGCGGGCAAGTTAGGAGTGTGTCGATCAGCCGCAAATTCACCACGGTCGGCGTGTTGGGGTCGTCGATGTCCGTATCCCTGGCGCGGGCCGCGGCGGGTTGCAGTGCCCCCGACGTGTTCGACGATCAGTACAGTTAGTCAGGGGGCGTGGTGGGTGAGTCGGCCGTGAAGACGACACACCCGGGACGAAGGGCCTGTTTGTTTATGTGGTCGGGAAACCGCTGGCCGGTGCTGGCGAGACCCCCTGCCGCAGTAGCGCGGCCAGGTGCTCAAGGTCGAGGGTACTGCTTTCCTGCGGCTGCGCCGGCGTACTCGGTGGGGCGGCGTTGCCCGGTGGGCCAAGGCTCTCGAGTACCAGCGCTGCGCCCTCGAAGTTCTGGTCGCAGGTCAGTGCGTTGTGGGTAACTACGGTGACCAGGCCGGCGGCGCGGGCGGCCGCCAGGCCCACCTGTGAGTCCTCAATCGCGATGGTTTCGACGGTACTGAGTCCGAGCTCCGTGAGTGCACGCAGGTATACATCGGGCTGAGGTTTTCCGCGCGCAACTTGGTCGCTGCCAATGATGGCGTCAAATACCTCCCAGACGCTGCGCCCCAGCGCGCCATTCATGGCGGATTCAATGGTGGAGAAACTCGCGGTACTGGCGATGCCTAGCCGTAGCCCGGCCCGGCCCGCTTCACCAAGCAAGCCGGCGATGCCGGGCCGCAGTCTCAACGGGCGCTCCGTAAGACGCTGTTGCACCCGGATGTTCTTGGCGGCGTGCACCTGGCCGGCAAGTGTGTCGCGTTGCGCGACGCTCATTTGCGGGCAGTGCTGGTCGGCGTAGGCACGGATGCGCTCGCGCCCGCCGGGCACCTCCAACAACCGGGTGTACAGCGGGATACCCCAGCGCCAGGGCAGGGCGGTATCGGAAAAAGCCTGGTTGAATGCCGGCAGGTGTAGTTCAAGCTCGCTGTCAACCAATGTGCCGTCAAAGTCGAAAAGCAGGCCACGCAGGGGCGGGTAATCTGCCGACAGCTCGGATGTGGTCACTGGCCGGGCAGGGTTGGCGCCTCGAAGAAGGCTTTGAGGGCGAGATAAAGCCAGGCAGGGTCATGCCAGCCTGTGGTCTCGCGCGGTGAATGCATACCCAGTTGCGGTGCGCCCACATCTATTGTGTTGATACCGACTGTGCTTGCTGTGATTGGGCCGATAGTGCTGCCGCAGGCCATGTCGCTGCGCATGGCGATGGTCTGCACCGGAACTTTTGCCTTGGCACAGAGGTCACGGAAGATAGCAGCGGTGACACTGTTGGTAGCGTAGCGTTGGTTAGCGTTGAACTTGATCACCGGGCCGCCGTTCAGCCGCGGTCGGTGTTGCGGGTCATGCTTATCGTCATAGTTTGGATGAACCGCATGGGCATTATCGGTCGAGACCAGTAGTGAGTGCGATAGCGCACGGGTCAGTGATTCCCCTGCTCCACAAAGCCTTTCCAGGGTTGAGCGAAGTAAGGGGCCCTGGGCGCCTGCTGCGGAAACGCTGCCGACTTCCTCGTGATCGTTGCAGATGAGGAGCACTGTTGTGTCGCAGTCAGCATCGAGAAGACTGCGCAGGCCGACATAACAGCTGAGCAGATTGTCCAGGCGTGCGCTGGCCAGATAATCGCCATTTAAGCCTACTTGTTGCCCCGGCTGTGTGTCATAACAACTGATCTCGAAGTCGATGACGGCCTCAATCTTTGCATCGGGGTGCTGTTGGCGTGCTTGGTCGGCCAGCATCTGGCGAAAATCGGGCTCTGTTTCACCCGCGAGATCACATAGCAGCGGTACCAGCTCTTTTTGCGGGTTGATAGAGCGATTCTTGTGAATATCACGGTTAAGATGTATCGCCAGGCTGGGGATAGTCGCGATGGGTTTTTCAAAGTCGATCAGCACCGAGATGGATTTTCCTTCGCGGGTCTTGCAAGTGACCCGACCCGCCAGCGACAGGTCACGATCGAACCAGGGCGCGAGCAGTGCGCCACCGTAGACTTCAACTCCGAGTTGTAAAATGCCTTGACGACAGAATTCAGGTCGCGGTTTGATCTTCAGACAGGGGCTATCGGTATGGGCTCCGATAATGCGAAGCCCCGTTTCACTGATTGGGGAACTACCGATTCGAAAGGCGCACAGCGAGGAATCGTTTCGAGTAATGAACCCCGCATCTTTGTGAGACACAGACCAGCTTGCGCCTTCGTCGAGCGCCGTGAAGCCCTGTGCCTGCAGTTGTTGGGCCATGCTGGCAACAGCATGAAATGGCGTAGGGGATCGGCGCAGGTATTCCAACAGGTCCGGGTTGAAGGTGTCAGCGTTCAAATAGTACGCTCCAGGGGATCGATAGAATCCAAGCCGGCCGGGTGCTGGTTGACACCTTCTGGAAGCCATTGGCTGAATTCCTGGTGTGAGTCTAATGCGGTGAAGTCGAAAAGATTCCGATCAGCCAGTTGACTCGGCGCGACGCGGGTCAGGCTGCGAAAAATGCTGGCCATGCGTCCTGGGCGGGATTTCTCCCAGCCGGCCAGCATCTGCTTGATGGCCTGGCGCTGAAGGTGATCCTGTGAGCCGCACAAATTACAGGGGATCAACGGGAATTCGCGTAGACGAGAGTAATCGGTGATATCGGCCTCGGTACAATAGGCCAGCGGACGGATNACCACATTGGTGCCGTCGTCGCTTAGCAGTTTGGGAGGCATTGATTTTAGTTGGCCACCATAAAACATATTCAAAAACAGGGTTTCGATCATGTCATCGCGGTGATGCCCCAGGGCGATCCGGGTCATGCCGTTTTCACGAGCATAGCGGTAGAGAATGCCCCGGCGCAGCCGAGAGCATAGTCCACACATGGTTTTGCCTTCAGGAATAACACGTTTTACTATACTGTAGGTATCTTCATCGATGACATCAAAGGGCACCCCGGTGGTTTCAAGATATTCCCGTAGTGTTTCAACCGGGAACCCGGGCTGGTTCTGATCCAGATGAACCGCCCGGAGAGTAAAGGAGATTGGAGCCCGCTGGCGCAATCGCTTGAGGATATCGAGCAGGGTAAAGGAGTCCTTGCCTCCGGAGATGCAGACCATCACTCGTTCACCCTCGCCGATCATCTGAAAATCTTGGATCGCCTGCCCCGTCTTGCGACGCAATCGCTTGCTGAGCTTGTTNTCGTTGATCGATGTTTTCATATCAGTGGGTCGATGATTGCCTGTGCTGGATACCGCCCGGCCCGCTTTGGCTTTGGTTTGGTCTGCCGTCCAGCTCATTTTGGGGTATCTTAACTGTCATGAACTTCGGTCGCGAGATTTCGNTCCCATGAATTGCGNCATCNGCTTGCATCCCCAATGGTGAAACTGGTCAAGCGGCTTATTCTATCGGTTGNGACCGTACTGGTGGCTACGGTCACGGTACTGGCCCTGGCACTGCAGTACCTGAACTGGAACGACCATCGTGATGCTCTGGCGGGCTGGTTGAGTGTTGCCATTAATCGTGAGGTGACGATCAGCGATTCACTGGATTTCCAACTGTGGCCAGTAACCCGCCTTGAAGTGTCCGGATTGCGCCTTGCGAGCCCTGCAGATACTTTTGATGTCGATCTATTGGAACTTAGAAATGGAGTTATCGAATTTGATCTTTGGTCGCTGTTCTCTGGTATAGCCGTGATCAACCGGCTGCAGTTGGATGGCCCGACGCTCCAACTGGCGGTCAGTGCTGATGGTCTGGCTAACTGGCACTTTGATCGAGAGCAGCCATCGGCCAAGTTGCCGCCCGTCTTAGGGCGACTGGTCGCGCGTAACGTACTGATCAAGGATGCACGGCTGGTATTTGCTGGGCGTGATCCGCGGTTGCACCAGGATCTATATCTTGAACGTTTGACTTTGACCTTGCCCTCGAGGGATGAGGGTAGCGAGGCTGTGCTGATTGGCAGTCTGAACGGGGCGCCACTGGCCTTAGCCGGCTCGTTGACCCTTAAGGATGATGATCTGGAAGCCACTTTGGATCTTTCGTTGGGGGCAATGGCCGGCAAGGTTCATGGCAGTGTCAATGATTTAATGGAAGGCGCTAATTTTGATCTTGCAGTGGATCTCAAAACCCGTGATCTTACGGCTGCGATGCAGGTTGTAATACCGGGATTGTCAGCGAGAAACGCGAGACTGCTCGATGGCAGCGCCGCCGTGACAGCTTACCTGCGCGGTCGGCCCGATCGAAATCTGCGACTGGAAAATGTTGATATCACGACAGAATCTTCGCTACTGCGGTTGACCACATCGGGTTCACTCAGCCTGGTACGCCCCAGCCGCCGCGGCTCTGAACCATCCAGTCGTTTTCAGGTACTCCTTGAGACCGAGCATTTGGGCGAACTGGTGAGCCTGTACAAAGGAAAGGTGCCGTTTGCGGCGACGGCACAGGCACAAGGAACGCTAAGCGGCTCTTTAGGCAATTTTCGAATTGATGATGTGGTGGTCAAAGCCGAAGGAGAGTATGGGCGCGGCGAGGCAACGGGGCGCGTGGAACAACTGGGGGCCTCTGGGGGTCCGTGGGTGGAGTTCGCAACCCAGGCCACAACCAACAGCCTTGGCCCATTTCTTAAGGCGTATGGCTTGGACTTGCCGTATGTGGGGCGCGCATCGGCCAGCGCCCGTGTCAGCGGCCGGCCCGGTGATACTCATGTCACCGAGATTGATCT
>JGI26248J51725_1000074_pt1 | contig 40888 bp, 36 predicted proteins | sample SaaInlV_120m_DNA_2_FD_51725 | JGI IMG/M metagenome (IMG submission 51725) | reverse complement strand
TTCATGTATTATGGGCTAGGATGTAGGAACATTTCTCATTTATTCGTACCATTAAATTATGACTTTACTCCCCTACTCGACCTCATAAGTCAGGATAAGTCCATTGCAGAACATCACAAATATTTTAATAATTACGAATACAATAAAGCCATTTATCTTGTTAATGGAAATCAACATCTAGATTCTGGCAACCTAATGTTGGTAGAAAACACAAACTTTTCAAATCCAGTTAGTGTTTTATCATACGAATATTATACCGATGTAGATGAGGTTAATAAAAATCTAAAAAATAATAAGGACAAGGTACAATGCATTGTTGCAGGGAATGATATGGTAGATAATTCCATTCCATTCGGGACAAGTCAATCCCCACAACTATGGGATTATGCCGATGGTGTTGACACCATGGAATTCTTATCTGGCATTTAATTTTAATAAATGTTTTTATTTGGTGGATCTCATTTTTTAGTTAGAAATAGTTGTAGAGAAAAATATGCTAAAAAAATTAGGATAATAAATTGAAACGTAATATTTTTGCAGCCCTTTTAAAGAAGCATAGTAAAATCAGAAAAATGAAGAAAGATATTCATCCAAAAGAGTACAGATCCGTTGTTTTTAAAGACATGTCAAACGATTATGCCTTTATGACAAGGTCTGCTGCAAATACAAAAGACACAATTGTTTGGGAAGATGGTAAGGAGTATCCATTAATTAAATTGGAAATCTCCGATAAATCACATCCATTCTTCACAGGTAAAATGAAGCTTGTTGATACTGCTGGACGTGTTGATAAGTTTAAAAACAAGTACAAAAAACATTTAGATAAGAAGTAAAAGTATCTAGAATTATAAGTTCTTGTGCTTATGCTGAAATGTTTAATTAAAAGTATTCAAGCTACGGCTTGTAGAAAAGGTCTTCACATTGTGAGGACCTTTTTTCGTTTAAGTTTAGCCATGGACTATAATTTATAGTATTTTTAGTTTTTATTTTTTGAAAGAATAAATATGAATTATATACTCTTTGATGGACCTAACCGCGACAAACTGCTTCCTTTCACATTCACAAGGCCAGTTTGCGAAATAAGAGCTGGAATTCTGACAATAAAGGAAAAGTGGGACTTTCTATTGGAGTCAAAAACTTCAATCCTTACTGAAGAATATCTTTCAACCAAATTTCACCTTAAGCTCACTAGCGATAATATCTTCATAGATGGTTCAATTATTCCAACCAATGAATTAATTGATTTAATAACTAAACTTGAGAACAACCAATGTTTATCAAAGGGGGATCACATTATCGCTTACAGGTCGAATACGGCTGAACCAATAAATTCTGAATTTACTTCCTTTAATAGGGTTGAAACAGGTTTGGAGTATATTTTTATTGAGAACACATGGGATATATTCAGGTTTAACCCTCATACAATTGAAAGTGATTTCAAACTATTAACATCAGATAAATTATCATCTAAGATCTCAAACACTAACAATATTATTGGTGATACAGCACAGATATTTATCGAAGATGGAGCCAATGTTGAATATGCATATCTAAATACAACTGACGGACCAATATACATAGGAAAAGATTCCCATGTAATGGAAGGCAGTAAAATAAGGGGTCCCTTTGCACTATGCAATAATTCAACAATAAAAATGGATGCCAAGATATATTCCGGCACCACAGTAGGCCCCTACTCAAAGGTTGGAGGTGAAGTAAGTAACTCTGTTATCTTTGGCTATAGTAACAAGGGTCATGATGGGTTTCTTGGTAACTCTGTGATAGGTGAATGGTGTAATTTGGGTGCTGATACAAATACATCTAATCTTAAGAACACCTACGACTTTGTGAGACTCTGGTCATATGATGCTAATACATTTGTTAGTACTGGACTGCAATTTTGTGGCCTTATCATGGGCGACCATTCCAAATCAGGCATAAATACAATGTTTAATACAGGTACTGTTGTTGGTGTATCAAGTAATATTTATGGTGCAGGTTTCCAGAGAAATTTTATACCATCGTTCATGTGGGGAGGAGTTTCAGGTCTAAAACCTTTCAACTTTAAAAAATCCGTTGACGTAGCTATTGCTGTATTTAAGAGAAGAAATAAAGATTTTAATGATACAGAGCAAAATATTTTCTCACACCTATATGCATTATCGCATAAATAAATATTCCCTACTGTTTATTTGGCATACTAATTGACTTATCTTTAAGTGTAATTTTACTAACATGCGCTTTTTGTTGGACAACAACTTTAAAAGCCTGTTAAACAATCGCTTACACGAATTAATGATTATCATAATTTGTGTAATATGACAAATTGACTGAACGAATTTAATATATGGAGAAAATAATTGGACTAACCGACATAGTTGACAGCGACACTGAATTTTTTCCTCTGCTATCTTCAGAGGATGAACAAATAATGAATGCCGAAGATGTTCCTGATGAGTTATCAATCCTACCTTTGAGAAATACAGTGCTATTTCCTGGTGTTGTAATACCAATAACAGTAGGCAGGGATAAATCCATAAACCTCATCAAAGATGCATACGCAGGCACAAAAACAATTGGTGTTGTTGCACAAAAAGAAGCAGACACAGAAGATCCAAGTAGTGATGATCTTCAAAAAATAGGAACAATAGCTAGGCTTATAAAGATATTACAAATGCCCGATGGTAATACCACTGCTATTATCCAGGGTAAAAAAAGATTCGAAATAACCGAGATTACCCAATCTGAGCCATACTTTAAAGCTAAGGTTAAAAGCTTATCTTATACTTCAGATGTTCCTGAACACAAGAGCTTTGACGCACTTATTTCATCGGTTAAAGACCTTAGTATTCAAATAATTGAGAAATCACCTGCCATACCTTCCGAGGCCGTATTTGCCATAAACAACATCGAAAGCCCTGTCTTTTTGGTAAACTTCATATCATCCAACCTGAATGTAGATAACGGTGTTAAGCAGGAGTTACTGGAAATTACAGATCTGGAACAAAGAGCAAATAGAGTTCTGGAGATCATGACTAAGGAGCTTCAAATGTTGGAACTCAAGCATGATATCCAAACAAAGGTTAAAGTGGATATGGACAAGCAGCAGCGCGACTATATGCTTAACCAGCAACTAAAGACCATACAGGAAGAGCTTGGCGGAGGCCCTCATGACAATGAAATAAGAGAGCTGAATGAAAAAGCAACAAAAAAGAAATGGACAGATGCCACTGCAGAGGTATTTAAAAACGAAATGGTAAAGCTACAGAGAATGAATCCTGCTGCAGCTGAGTACTCAATTCAATTGGGTTACCTGGATTTACTTGTTGAACTTCCTTGGAATGAGTTTTCACAGGACAATAATGATCTGAAAAATGCTCTAGAAGTATTAAATAATGACCATTACGGGCTTGAAAAAATAAAAGATAGGATAATCGAACATCTTGCCGTTTTAAAACTAAAAAAGAATCTAAAGTCACCAATATTATGCTTTGTTGGCCCTCCCGGTGTAGGTAAAACATCATTGGGCAAATCAATTGCAAATGCTCTTGACAGAAAGTTTGTAAGAATGTCACTGGGTGGTGTTAGAGATGAAGCTGAGCTTCGTGGTCATAGGAAAACATATATTGGTGCGATGCCAGGACGTATAATACAAAGCCTTAAAAAGATTAAAACATCTAATCCAGTATTTATGCTTGATGAAGTTGATAAAGTTAGTGGTAGCAACTTTAGCGGTGATCCTCAATCAGCTTTATTAGAAATATTGGATCCAGAGCAGAATAACTCATTCTACGACAATTATCTTGAGGTTGAATATGACCTGTCAAACGTTATGTTTATAGCAACTGCAAACACTCTTTCAACTGTTCATCCGGCCTTGAGAGACAGAATGGAAATAATTAACTTGAGTGGTTATATACAAGAAGAAAAAGTTGAAATAGCAAAAAGGCATCTCCTCCCAAAACAATTGGAAGAGCACGGCGTAAAAAATAAACAGGTTAAGTTTAACAAGTCTATTCTTGAAAGTATAATACAGGATTATACCAGAGAGGCAGGTGTTAGATTACTTGAAAAACAAATTGCTAAAATCATAAGAAATCGTGCGAGGTTCATTGCAATGGATGAGTCATACGAACCCAAATTGAAAAATGATGATTTAAAAGATATTCTTGGCATACCACGATTTCAAAAAGACAGAGACATTACAAATAATGTTGCAGGTGTTGTAACCGGCCTTGCATGGACTTCAGTGGGTGGTGAGATACTATTCATAGAAGTAAGTCTTAGTAAGGGTAAAGGCCTATTAAAACTTACTGGTAATCTAGGTGATGTCATGAAAGAATCTGCAGGATTAGCATTTGAGTTCCTAAAATCGCATCATGAAGAACTGGACATAGATCCATGTGTGTTTGATAAATGGAATGTACATATTCATGTTCCCGAAGGTGCCACTCCCAAAGATGGACCATCTGCGGGTATAACAATGCTTACAGCATTAACTTCTGCTTTCACACAAAGGAAAGTAATGGCTAAGCTTGCAATGACAGGAGAAATAACCTTACGGGGTAAAGTTCTTCCGGTTGGGGGTATCAAGGAAAAAATACTAGCAGCAAAACGTGCTAACATCAAGGATATAATTCTTTCCAAAGAAAATCGTAGTGACATAGAAGAAATAAGCGATGAATACATAAAAGGATTGAACTTTATATTCGTTGACAACATGCTTGATGTGATCGAACATGCTCTCTTGGATAAAAAAGTTACCAATCCAAGGTTAATAAACTAGATTTCCTAAGATTGAATTGCTATTTTTGAGGGTGTTTTTAAAATCAGTCATTGAAAAAATCCCTAAATAAACTTTTATTCATACGCATCAATACACCTATCTTTGGATTGTACTTGATGATAATATCATTGATAAGTATTTCGTGTGGTAAATCAGACTCAGATAATTCAAAATCTGTTTTCAGGTACAATGAATCTTCCGGCATTGTTACTTTGGACCCTGCTTTTTCAAGAGATCAAGCTCACATATGGGCATGTAACCAACTATACAACAGCCTTGTAAAGCTAGATGATAGTTTAAATATTACTCCCTCAGTGGCAAAATCGTGGAGTATATCCGATGATGGTATTACCTATAGGTTTAATTTAAGAACTGATGTATACTTTCATAATAACAAATGCTTTAAGGATGGAAACCGTAAAGTTGTTGCCAATGATTTTGTTTATAGTTTTAACAGACTTCTAAATCCAGAAACTGCATCACCAGGAGCATGGGTTTTAGGTAAGGTGAATAAGAATGACATCCATGCAGTTAACGATTCAACAATTGAAATAAGATTAAAAGAGGCTTTTCCACCATTCTTAGGAATACTTAGCATGAAATATTGCTCCGTAATTCCCCGGGAAGCAGTTGAGTATTATGGTTCTGATTTCAGAAGAAACCCCGTTGGCACAGGTCCATTTCAAATGCAAAGTTGGATCGAAAATATTAAGCTAGTGCTAAATAAGAACCCACATTATTTTGAATATGAAAATGGTAGTAGGTTACCATATTTAGATGGAGTTGCAATATCTTTCCTCATAGACAAAATGACTGCTTTTATGGAATTTGTAAAGGGAAACTTTGATTTCCTATCTGGAATTGATGCATCATATAAAGATGAACTACTCACCAGGTCTGGTGAGTTAAAAACAAAATTTAAGGATAGATTTAATCTAATTGAAGGCCCATATCTAAATACCGAATACCTTGCTTTATTTGTTGACTCTACTACACAATCTAACGCAAACCCATTACTAAACCTTAATGTAAGGAAAGCCATAAACTATGGTTTTGATCGTAAGAAAATGATACATTACCTAAGAAATGGAATTGGTATACCTGGTAACTCTGGAATAATTCCTGCAGGTATGTTAGCATACGAAACAGATGCTGATTATGGATATTCATATAATCCTCAAAAGGCGATGCTATTGTTGGAATCATCGGGTTACAATGAAAGTAATCCACTTCCTGAAATTACTCTTACAACCACACCCGATTATTTAGATTTATGTAAGTTCGTTCAATCTCAACTTAAGGATATTGGAATAAGGATTAATATTAGCGTTTCACCATCAGCTACCGTAAGAGAATTAAAGGCACATGGTAAACTAGATTTTTTCAGAGCATCTTGGATTGCTGATTATCCAGATGAAGAAAACTATCTCTCAATGTTTTATTCAGGAAATTTTTCCCCAAATGGACCCAACTATACTCATTTTAAAAATAATATAGTTGATGAGTTATATCTATCAGCATTTAACGATACGGAGCTAAGTAGCAGAGTTAATAAATATAGCACCATAGATAGCCTGATAATGGAACAATCACCAGTTGCTATTTTATATTATGATCAGGTAACCATATTTACCCAAAAATCCATTACTGGACTAACAGTAAATCCATTAAACCTATTAAACCTTGCTAAAACAAAGAAACTGAAATAGTTTTTATCAATACCGAATCACTCGGCAATCGACTTTATTCATGTGGGCAACAATAATTCTTCTAACTTCCTTATTATCTGAATAGCTAACAATACAGTCATTTAAGATACTAATATCTGAATCCGCACTTTCTCTATCAATAAATCCAAACCCCATATACTTTCCATTTTCTACCTTAACCACTGAACATTCCTCCTTGGTACGACCATTTTCCACAACATAAAAGTTCTGGTGTTGAAATTGATAATTATCTATGCATTCATCCACTCTTTTATTATAATCATCATGGTTTTCCTTTCCAATGCATGCGCCATTGCAGGCATGTATCTGATAATGGAAACAAGCCCCAGATGTATCATATAATCCACAATATTTCTGGCATAAGTTAAAATTATCGCAAAGTTTGAGCATGTGATCCCTACCCTCCTGAAGAGAGCTATATGTGTACAGAGGGTTTTGCTCATCTATTATGCGTATAACCTTTAGGTTCTTGTAGCCATCATCGTCGATGAAAGAATACATACCATAGTTAAAAAACGTTCGCTTCTGTTTTCTGTTGAACTTCGGTTGATTTTTTTTGATCTCATGTGATTCAAGTAGAAGTGCAATCAAATCACTTCCCGATAACTGATAATCAACATGGGAAAGTTGGTTTTTCATTTCAATTGCCCTCTTGTGTAAATTATTACTTAAATGTGATAATACTCTATCCCGAATATTTATGGATTTACCCACATATATTAGCTCTTTATCTTTATTATAGAAGTAGTAAACACCGGGAGCATTTGGTAAATCTTCAACCAATGACTTATTTATATTTGATTGAACTTTGCTTAGATTAATATCCTCGGGATGACCATTAATGTTAATTAGCAACTCAAATAGCTTTGTTGTAGCGATGGCATCTCCTGTGGCCCTATGTCGGGATTTATTTTCTATAGCAAGATCTCTGCAAAGTTTTCCTAAGCTATAAGATGCTCGACCTGGAATAAGCTTTCTACTTAATTTTACAGTATCAATTGTTTTACGCTCATAATCATATCCAAGGCTCTTGAACTCACTTCGTAAAAAACCATAGTCAAATCTAACATTGTGGCCCACAATTATTTTATCTTCAGTAAGCTCAACTATGCGTTTTCCTATTTCATAAAACTTGGGAGCGCTTTCAACCATTTGGTTGGTAATTCCTGTTAGCTGAATTATTCGGTATGGAATCTTCTTCTCGGGATTTATCAGCGCAGAAAATTCATCAACAATAGTTTTACCATCATGAATAATAATGGCAATTTCTGTAATCTTCTCTTTGGCAGGGCTAAGTCCAGTTGTCTCTATGTCAATGATTGCATACAATCTAATATTGGGTAATTATTAATATTATAAATTCAGTTTCATTTGTATGGCCTGAACTTGTTTTTTCAACTCTTTTACTTCACGTGTAAGTTCATCCTTTTCCTTATTTGGTTCGGGAACCTCGGAACTTATATAATTTACAAACTTCCAAACCTCTGTGACCTCTGATATTTTTATCTCATAGGGTAAAAACAATGGGTTTAAGGAGTGTAGTTTAATTTTACCAGAATCTGAAATAATATTTTCAATAACCTTGAATACCATTCCATCGTCTTTGGTCAGAATTATATATGCATGATGATTTCTAATATTATTCCAATCCTGAACAAACTCTCCGGTAACATATGATCCGTCTGGTATTGGGAGCATTGAGTCGCCACTTATCTGAAAGCTCCGATACTTTTTTTGCTTTGACAGAAACGGAAGCTTAAATGTTGGAAGAATCCTTATGTACTCCGGATCTGCATATCCAGCCGCATATCCAGCGCGTGCCTTTTCATTTACCAATTCTATATTCTCTTCATTGTCCGAATCAACAGTTGTGGCTAGAACTCTAAGGCTACTCCCTTTTATATATATGTCATAACCCTTTTCAAGTTGGGATAACTGACTCTCTGAAAGTGACTCAAGATCGACTTTTATTAGTGTGTCTATTGCAACTCCAAAATATTCTGAAAATTCTGTTAAAGCAGTTATACTTGGGTTACCAACACCATTTTCATAACCACTTAGGGTTGAACGCTTAATTTCAAGTGCGTTTGCCACATCATCTTGTGTTCGGTTTTTACGCTTGCGTAATAATTTTATGTTGCTCTTAAAATACATATGACGATTATTTTAATTCCAATTACTTTTTTATCAAAAAAATTAAACTGCAATACCTTTATGATTATATTGTAGTCGTAATATTGCTTATTTAATAATCAAATGTACTACAAATATTTTAATTGTCAAGTATTTCGTCAAAAAAAATAAAATTTGAATCCCCGAACCATTATACATTTAGACCTCGACACCTTTTTTGTATCGGTGGAGCGCTTGCTTAATTCCTCTCTTATTGGCAAGCCAATCATAATAGGAGGAACCTCAGACAGAGGTATTGTATCAAGTTGCAGTTATGAAGCAAGGCGTTTTGGAGTACACTCTGCAATGCCCATACGCACAGCTAAGCAACTTTGTAGCGATGCAATATTCATACGTGGTGATATGGAGGAATATAGTAAACAGTCGAGGTTAGTTACAGACATAATATCGGAACATGCTCCCATTTACGAAAAGGCATCAATAGATGAGCATTACATTGATATTACTGGTATGGATCGATTCTTTGGAAGTTTTAGGTGGAGTAAACAACTTAGGGAAAGAATAATAAAAGATACAGGGTTACCTATTTCCTTTGGGCTTTCTACCAATAAAACAGTATCAAAGATTGCCACTGGAGAAGGAAAACCAAATGGAGAACTTCACATACCTCAACAGGACATAAAACCTTTCCTATCCCCTCTTTCCATAAGAAAAATACCAATGATAGGTAAGCAAAGCTATAGATTATTAAGGTCCATGGGGGTATCTACTATTCGTACTCTTAGCATGATACCTCCAGAGATGATATCTCAGGTAATGGGTAAAAATGGAATAATTGCATGGAAGAAAGCAAATGGTATAGATGATACTCCTGTTGTACAATATTCGGAAAGAAAATCCATAAGCACCGAAAGAACATTTGATAAGGATACCACTAATATCATTTACCTAAACAACCTACTAACATCTATGGTTGAGAAAATAGCCTTTGAACTACGAAAAAAACAAAAATTAACAGGATGTGTTACCGTAAAAATACGCTATTCAAATTTCGATACACATACACTACAAAAGCACCTTACATACACATCGTTTGATCATATTTTGATACAAACAGCAACAGAATTATTCAATAGGTTATATACACGAAGGATGCTAATAAGACTCATAGGTGTAAGATTCAGTAGCCTTGTTGGAGGAAGTCAGCAACTGGACATTTTTGAGGATAAACCAGAAATGATTGATCTCTACCAGGCAATGGACAATATGAGATTACGATATGGCAATAAGGCAGTACAAAGAGCCATTGGAATAGATGTAAATAACAAGGGTAAAAACATATAGAGTTATTCTGATTATAATCATTTAATACACACAACAACGTAAATCACATTGTACCTTAATAGTCATTCATATTACAGTCTTAGGTATGGAACCTATTCTTTGGAATCCCTTGCACAGGAAGCCTCAAGAATGGGTATTAGATCCATGGCTCTCACGGACATAAATAATTCATCAGGAATGATAGACTATGTTAATGTATGCAAGGAAAATAACATAAAACCAATTGGTGGAATGGAGTTCAGAGATGGAGATGAGCTCATGTTTATAGGTATAGCCATGAACAAAGAAGGTTTTAAGGAAATAAATGATCATATGAGTGCAATAAACCTTGGGCAGAAAAAAATTAACAAGAAAGCTCCCTCGTTTAGTAATGTCTATGTTATATATCCGTTTCCAAAGGCGATAAACTATAGTCTTAAAGACCATGAATTTATTGGAGTTAGGCCATCACAAGTGCATAAGCTTATTTCCTTAAAGCAGGAAAAAATATCAAAAATGGTAATCCAGCAACCGGTTACTTTCAGAGATAATAGAACATGGTACCTTCATAAGAATCTTAGGGCAATAGACCATAATATTCTATTAAGTCATATTAAACCATCAATGCATGCCGATAAAAACGAGCTTTTATTACCCGAAAATATTTTATTAGGAATATTTGATCAATATCCAAGTATAATAGAGAACACAAAAAGGATAATTGATAACTGTAACATTGATTTTGATTATGGTAGTAATAAAAACAAGCAAATATTTACGGAAAGTAAATATGATGATAAGATACTACTTAAAAAACTAACCTATGACGGTATGAGATACCGCTATGGCAATGATAAGTATGCTGAGAAAAGGATACAAAATGAGCTTGACATTATTGACATGCTTGGGTTTTCATCATATTTTCTGATAACATGGGATATCATACGCTACTCACTATCAAGGGGGTTTTATCATGTTGGAAGGGGTAGTGGCGCAAATAGTGTTGTGGCTTATTGTTTGAAGATAACCGATGTTGACCCCATTGAACTTAATCTATATTTTGAGCGGTTCTTAAATCCAAAGCGCACCTCCCCTCCCGACTTCGACATTGATTATTCATGGAAGGATAGAGAGGAAGTTCAAGATTACATCTTCAAGCGTTATGGGAGAAAGCACACTGCTTTCTTGGGGACCTCTGTGACATTCAAGGGCAAGTCGATATATAGGGAATTGGGGAAGGTACATGGTTTACCTAAAACAGAGATAGATGATATTACAGCAAACCCTACCAGGGAAATAAATAAAAATCATATAAATAAACACATACATCAAATAGCAACTATGATGGTTGACTTTCCCAACCAGCGAAGTATTCATGCGGGAGGAATACTTATATCCGAAAAACCAATAACATACTACACAGCCTTGGATTTGCCACCTAAAGGGTTTCCAACAACACAATGGGATATGTATGTTGCTGAGGCCATAGGATTTGAAAAACTTGACATATTAAGTCAAAGGGGAATAGGTCATATTAATGATGCCGTTGATATTATTAGAAAAAACAAGGGTGTAAATATAGATGTTCATCAGGTTGATAAATTTAAAAATAATCCAAAGGTAAAATCACAACTAAGAAAAGCAGAAACAAATGGTTGCTTCTACATTGAGAGCCCAGCCACAAGAGGGTTATTGAAAAAGTTAAAGTGCGACAACTACCTAACTCTTGTTGCTGCAAGTTCAATTATACGGCCGGGTGTTGCAAAATCAGGTATGATGCGTGAATATATCCATCGTTTCCACAACCCCGAGAAGTTTGATTATATCCATCCCGTTATGAAGGAGCAGCTAGAGGAGACTTATGGTGTAATGGTATACCAGGAAGATGTTCTAAAGGTTTGCCATCATTTTGCAGGCCTTGATCTGGCAGATGCTGATGTATTAAGACGAGCCATGAGTGGAAAGCATAGAGGTAAGGGCGAGTTTAAACGTATTGTGGACAAGTTTTTTAGTAATTGTAAAGAGAAGGGATATCCGGAAAATATCACAAAAGAAGTATGGAGGCAAATTGAAAGCTTTGCAGGCTATTCATTCTCAAAGGCGCACTCTGCATCATATGCTGTGGAGAGTTTCCAGAGCCTATATCTTAAATCTCATTACCCGCTGGAGTTCCAAGTTGCCGTTATTAATAATTTTGGCGGATTCTATCATTCATGGGTATACTTTAATGAAGCCAAAAGGCAAGGTGGTAATATACACCTGCCATGTGTTAACAATAGTGATGTTTATACAAACATTAGGGGAAGAGATATACACATAGGTTTTACTCATGTTTCCAAACTGGAATCAAAACTAAGTAACAGTATCGTTTACACCCGAAGCAAAAATGGAAGCTTCAAAAATCTTGAAGACTTTATTCACAGGGTATCACCAGGAATAGAGCAATTACTTATACTCATTAGGGTTAATGCTTTTAGGTTTATCGGAAAACACAAATCACAACTCCTATGGGAAGCACATCTTATACAGAAAACAAATAATAAAATACCAAAGACAAATTTCTTATTTAACACGGAAAGGAAAAAATATAAACTTCCAGAACTTATCTCCAACCCAATTGAAGATGCCTACGATGAAATTGAAATGTTAGGATTTCCTGTTAGCATAACCAATTTTGACATGCTTAGAACAAAATTCCGTGGAGACATAACTGCCTCTAAACTAGATAATCTCATTGGAAAAGAAGTAAAAATGATTGGATTACTAGTTACCATAAAGAATGTTAGAACGGTAAATAAAGAAATGATGAACTTTGGAACATTTTTGGATGTTAGAGGTGAGTTTTTTGACACAACACATTTTCCAAATACACTTATTAAATCTCCATTTAGAGGATATGGCATATACTTAATTTTAGGGAAAGTAGTAAGTGAATTTGGATATTCATCCATTGAGGTTAAAAAAATGGCTAAACTTTCATTACAAAATGACCCAAGAGACTCATAGGTAGAATAATTTTTATAATTTTGCCATAATACCAATAGGGGTGCCTTAAACATGGGCTGAGATTATACCCTCTGAACCTGATCCGGGTAATTCCGGCGTAGGAATAGAGTATCAAATCCCACCCAGGCTATTCTTCTATTGATTTTAAATATTCCAAAATCAAAAGAATCATGAGAAAGATTTATTTATTATTTGTGTTACTGATACTAATACCATGGTCAACAATTGCACAACAGTATACCATTAATGGAAGGGTAACTAATCAAAAAAATAACGACCCACTACCTGGTGCTCATGTTGTTGTTAAAAATTCCAACTATTCAACCGTTACCGATGAAGAAGGTAATTTTACTTTTGGCGAATTAACCACTGGAAGTTATTTGCTTACAGTTTCTTATGTGGGCTTTAAACCAATTTCCAAGGATATTTACATTAACAAAAACAAGACCATTAACTTTTCATTAAGTGAGGATGTAATCTTTGGTGATGAGGTGATCATATCTGCCATAAGAGCAAGCGATGAATCACCCACCACATATACCATTCTAGACCAGGCACAGATAGAGAAAAATAATACTGGCAAAGACTTACCATATATATTCAACTCCACGCCATCGGTGGTGGTATCTTCTGATGCAGGAGCTGGTGTTGGTTACACAGGAATGAGAATTCGTGGTACAGATTTAACCGGAATAAACGTTACCCTAAATGGAGTTCCTGTTAATGATGGTGAATCCCATAGTGTTTATTTCGTCGACCTACTTGATCTTGCATCATCAATAAGTGACGTTCAAATACAAAGAGGTGTTGGAACTTCCACAAATGGGGCGGCATCATTTGGAGCCAGCATTAACATCAACACGGGTGAAAATAGCATTAGTCCTTTTGCTGAATTAAGCAGTGCAGCAGGGTCTTTCAACACATTCAAGAATACCATTATGTTTGGTTCAGGATTACTCGCTGATAAATGGAATTTTAGTGGAAGATTGAGTTCAGTAACGTCCGACGGTTATATTGATAGAGCATCATCCGATTTAAAATCAGCATATCTATCAGGCTCATATGTTGGTACAAATAATATATTCAAAGCGGTTATCCTATTGGGAGATGAGAAAACATACCAGGCATGGTATGGTATTCCAAAGGATAGTCTTAGAACAAACCGTAAGTTTAATCCAGCTGGTGAAATGTATGATGCAGATGGCAACTTTTTGGGATACTATGATAACCAAACTGATAACTATACACAAAACTATTACCAGCTGCATTATGCTCATAAATTTAGTGATAAAATTAGTGTAACCACATCGGGATTTTTAACCACAGGTAAGGGATATTACGAAAGTTATAAAAATGGAGAGGATTACTCAGATTATGGCATAAAAGATACCATGATTGGAAATCATAATGTAAACATGACTAATCTAATAAGTCAGAAGTGGTTAGACAATAAGTTCTACGGTATTAATTTAACAATGAATTATACGGCAGAAAATTTAACACTGAACTTTGGAGGTGGTTGGAATCAGTATGATGGAGACCATTATGGCAAGATAATTTGGGCTCAGGTTATACCACTGGATTGGCTAAACCATAATTGGTATTTCAATACGGGCAAAAAAACCGACATTAATATATTTGCAAAGGCAAATTATAATATATCCGACAGACTATCTCTTTATGGCGATTTGCAATATCGCACCATTGATTACAAGATAGATGGCACACATGACGACCTCAGAAACCTTACTCAAAACCATGAATATAGCTTCTTCAATCCTAAGGCTGGTATATTCTACAAACTGGGAGAAAATCAGAATTTATACCTTTCCGCAGGTATTGCAAATAGAGAGCCTAGTAGGTCCATATACAGAGACGCTGATGAAACACAAGTTATCAGTTCAGAAAGACTACTTGATGTTGAATTCGGATATAAGCTAAGAAATAAAACTGTAAACGTTGAAGGTAACTTATTCTACATGGATTATAAAAATCAATTTGTAAATACTGGTAAAATAAACAATGTTGGCGCCGCAATTATGACCAATGTGCCTAAAAGTTATCGTGCTGGCATTGAACTAATTGCAGGCTTAAATATTACCAAGCGTTTAAGTTGGAATATGAATGCCACCTATAGCAATAATAAGATTAATGATTTTGTGGCTTATGTTGATGACTGGACAAATGGAGGCCAGGTGGTTGAAAATATTGGGTCCACAGACATTTCATTCTCACCAGATATTGTGGCCGCTAGCAATATTTCCTTTGAACCCATTGATAAACTTAAGGTGAGTTTGGTTACAAAATATGTTGGTAAACAATACATAGACAATACTTCCAACAATGATAGAAGCCTAGATCCATATCTTACAAATAACATTAATTTATATTATTCCATTGAGACCAATTTCATTAAGCAAATTGATTTTCTAGTTCAGTTTAATAATATATTTAATGAGAAGTATGAAACTAATGCATGGGTATACAGGTACTACCTAGAAGGTTCTGATTATAATATAAACGGATATTTCCCGCAGTCAGAGTTCAACTTTATGATTGGAATAAATCTTAAATTCTAAGGTTAATAAAACACAAGCTAAAGGAGGCTACTTAACTTAACCTTGATAGGGCTAATTTAATCCTTTCAACAGCCTCTTTTATTACTTCCTTTGATGCAGCATAGGATATTCTTATGCACTCGGGGCTCCCAAAAGCTTCTCCGGGTACAAGAGCTACATAAACCTCATTTAACAGATACATACACAATTCTGTGCTGCCATTGATGGTGGTATCTCCATTTGATTTACCGTAATAATAGCTAACATCAGGAAATAAATAAAAAGCTCCGTTGGGCACATTGGACTTAATTCCAGGTATTTCTTTCACAAGACTAATCAGCAAATCACGACGTTCACGAAATGCTTTTACCATATCACTTACCTCTTTTGATTTATTTGGATCTGTTTTAACTGCCTCCAATGCTGCCATTTGAGATATTGATCCGGTACCTGAGGTATATTGTCCCTGGAGTTTTCCACAAGCAGAAGCTATGAATTTAGGGCCTGCAATATAGCCAACTCTCCAGCCAGTCATTGCCATACCTTTTGAAACACCGTTTACAATCACAAGCTGATCTTTCAGCTCAGGAAAAGAACCAAGGCTATGATGTTCTGAGTCGAATGTGATATACTCGTAAATTTCATCTGCTATTATTAAAATATCAGGATATTTTACAAGCACTTTTGCTATTTCTGAAAGCTCTTCATAAGTGTAAACTGATCCTGTTGGATTACTTGGTGAATTGAATAGGAAAGCTTTGGTATTAGTTGTGATGGCTTTCTCTATATCTTCGGGTTTAATTTTAAAGTCGCTATCAATATCAGTATTAATAACCACCGACTTCCCTCCAGCAAGTCCTACCATCTCTGGATATGACACCCAATATGGAGCAGGTATTATTACTTCATCACCATCATTTAAAATGCACATAAAAACATTGATGAGGGAGTGTTTTGCACCCGTTGACACAACTATATTTTCAGGACCATAATCTAAATTATTATCTCTCTTTAGTTTGGCTGCAATTGCTTCACGTAATTCCAAAAATCCTGGAACCGGTGGATAGTGAGTAATATTATTATCTATGGCAAGCTTTCCTGCATCTTTTACATTTTGAGGTGTATTAAAATCAGGCTCACCTATACTGAGTGCTATTACATCTTTACCTTCACTCTTTAATTCGCGGCTTAGCCTTGTCATTTCAAGGGTTGCGGATTCTGAAAGACTAAGGATTCTATTGGATAAAATACTATTATTCACGACTCTTATTTTAGAAAAGAAACAAATATAATACTAATAAACAGTCGCAGAATAATTGTTAATAATAAGGTACATAATGTTGACTTATTTTTAAGGTTTACATAAATTATAGTGTTTATTACCTTGCTAAACTTCCTGAAGAAGCCCATATTGAAAATATGTTGTTAATTTGTATAAATTATCATTATCGGATACATAAGACGCATATTATGAATGAACTCATAGAATTCCTCAAAGTTTTGTTACCGGCAGTAATTATACTTATTGTCGTTTATTTTATGATGAGAGAATTCACAAAACATAACTCAAAACAGATTAAGTTCCTGCGGGATGAGCAAGAACTGCAAAAACTCAAACTTAACAATGATCTTAGATCAAGCAGTCAAAAAATAATTATTCCTCTGAAGTTTCAAGCGCACGAGAGAATGGCGTTGTTTCTGGAGCGAATAACTCCCTCAAACCTTATTCCTAGAGTACTTAAACCATCAATGAATGTTGAAAAACTACACGCCCAATTATTAGCTATAATACGAGAAGAATATGAACATAATATGTCTCAGCAACTTTATGTTTCTAATCAATCATGGGATTTGGTTAGAAATGCCAAAGAGAGACTAGTAAGTATAATAAATACCTCTGCATCAAAATTCAATAAGGACGATAAAACCAACGATTATTCCAAGGAAATAATAATCGAATACAGTAAGTTAAATAATCCCATAGATAAGGCCCTTTTGAGCTTAAAAGACGAAATCCGTAACCACTTTACATAATTACTTTGGAAATTAATGACAAAATACGAACCGTTTCCATAATTGGTTCTGGTAATGTTGCTACTGGGATTGGTAGTGCATTATTTTCGGCAGGCACAGAAATAGTAAATATTTATTCCCGGAATCAAGAAAATGCTCAAACCCTTGCAAACAAAGTTAATGCTGTTGCAATCACTAATATCTCGGATCTTAAAAATAATACAGATTTATGTATCATAGCTGTACCTGATGATTCCATTGCGTCCATTTCGGATCAAATTAAAAATTTTGAAGGTATAGTAGTTCATACATCTGGAACTAAACCATTGTCAGTATTGGATAATCAACTTCGATACGGGGTTTTTTATCCTTTGCAAAGCATGACAATTAGTAGAATTCCTAAATTTGACAATATCCCTTTATGTATTGAAGGAAGTGATACGGGCACAAGTAATCAGCTGAAGAGTCTTGGAGAAAAAATAAGTAACAATGTTGTAAACCTAGAATCTGATCAAAGACAATATCTTCATATGACTGCAGTTATTGTAAATAATTTCTCAAATTTATTGTACGATATGGCTCATGAACTACTTGAAGAAAAAGGTATGGATTTTAATCTATTACTACCACTTATTACGGAAACGGCGCAAAAGGTTCATCATATTAAACCCAGCGAATCACAAACAGGACCAGCAAAACGGAAGGACGAACATACAATTCAAAAGCATCTTAGCTTATTGGAAAATCATCCAGAGCTTAAAAAAGTATACATATTATTATCCGAACACTTAATTAAGAAATATCATGACTAATTATAAAGAAAAACTTAAAAACATCACGACTTTTATATTTGATTACGATGGTGTTATGACAGATGGAACATTGGTTTTACAGCATGAAGAACAACCACTTAGGTCAGCAAATGTAAAGGATGGATATATACTCCAACTTGCAATTAAGTTAGGATATAGAGTAGTTATAATATCAGGGGGATTCTCAAAATCCGTAGAAAATCGATTTGGGGATCTAAACATCAAGGATGTTTATCTTGGTGTAAAAGATAAAACTGTGGTTTATAATAAATATGTGAAGGATAATAATCTAACAAAAGATGAGATAATATATATGGGAGATGATATCCCAGACCTCAGAGTAATGAAAAGTGTTGGCGTACCTGCTTGCCCTGCGGATGCAGTTGAAGAGATTAAGGATGTGGCTATTTATATTTCAGACAAGAATGGAGGAAAAGGTTGTGTGCGTGATATTATTGAACAAGTGTTAAAGATACAAGGTAAGTGGATGACTGAAGAGTCACACTACTGGTAATAAATCATAAAATTCAATTGATGAATAAGGTTAAGGTAGCTTTATCATTAATCAGGCTTCCAAACCTGATTATTATTGTGATTTCAATGACTTTTATTCAGTTATTTGTTATTACTCCCCTACTCGGCATCAATGTATTTGAAGGAGGGTTAAACATTCTAAATTTTGCTCTTCTTGTGCTATCAACATTGCTAATTTCAGTTGGAGGGTATATAATCAATGATATCTTTGATATAAACCCCGACTCCCTCAACAAACCAAGCAAAAACATTGTAAATAGGAATATTTCCATTGGTGCTGCGTACAAGCTTTACTGGCTATCAACAGTAGTTGGAATATTAGTCGGCACCTATGTATCTTACCGGATAAATCAGCTAAACTTTGGACTGATTTTTATATTTAGTGCTGGTTTGCTCTGGTTCTATTCACAAAAGTATAGTTGCCAGCCTTTGATTGGTAACCTTGTTGTTTCTGTTTTAAGTGCTTTATCATTTGGTATTGTTTGGCTATTTGAATTTTACTCGTTGAGTGGTAGTCCGCTATTATTTACTGAGGTGCAAACTAATTTTCCAATTGTAAACCGGATTGTAATGATTTATATGGGCTTTGCATTTTTTGTAACACTCATAAGAGAGGTGATAAAAGATATGGAAGATATTAAAGGGGATGAAAGGTTTGGCTGTAAAACATTTGCGGTAAATTTTGGCATTTCTGCATCAAAGATACTTGCAATTGTTTTCTCATCTATTGCTTTGGCAGCATCCATATTCGCACAATACTATTTCTATTATGCCGATTATATGCTACAAGCATATTACTTTGTTATAATTGATTTACTTTTGATTTTGGTTATAGTAAGAACCTTCAATTCAAAATATAGATCTGACTATTCAAACATTTCTAACAGGTTAAAGTTATTAATGGTTGCGGGAATATTGTCGATGATACTATTTACATTATAATATTTAAGATATACATGCTGCTGAATAAACTTACCGAATATGATATTATACTTGCCTCAGGATCGCCAAGGAGGAAACAGCTGTTAGAAGAAATGGGGATTAACTTTAAAGTTGTAACCAAATCAATAAATGAAAGTTACTCCAACGATTATCCAAAGGACAAAGTAGCAGAATATCTAAGTTTGTTAAAGGCAGATGCTTTTAATATGGATAACCTTGGGCATAATTCGCTTATAATAACTGCTGACACAATAGTTATACTAGAGAACGTAATATTGGGAAAGCCAAAAGATAAGGAAGAAGCCTTTAATATGCTTACTTCTTTGAGTGGTAAAAAGCATAGGGTAATAACCGGAGTAACCTGTAAAACACGATTCAAATTTCATAGTTTTTCAGTATCAACCGATGTGTATTTTAAAGCACTAAGCAAGGATGAAATCAATTACTACATTGATAACTATAAACCATTTGATAAGGCGGGGGCATATGGCATACAGGAATGGATAGGTCATGTTGCCATTGACAAAATAGATGGATCATACTTCAATGTTATGGGATTACCCACTCATCGATTATACTCCGAGCTATCTTGTTTTCTATCTGAAAACTAAAGTATATTTGCACTTCTTAACAAGGAATTCGAAATTACAGTAATGGAAAAAAAACCTCTTATACTAATTACCAATGATGATGGTATCAATGCACCTGGATTAAGAAAATTAATATCTGTGGTTAAGCATTTGGGTGAAATTATTGTAATTGCATCCGAAGGCACAATGTCGGGCATGGGACATGCAGTAACAATAGAATCACCAATAAGATTAAAGCAGTTGGTTGATGAACCAGATTACAGAGAATATGTATCCTCTGGAACTCCTGTTGATAATGTAAAGCTGGGAAAACATAAGCTAACTAATAGAAAACCAGATGTGGTATTATCAGGTATTAACCATGGCTCAAATGCCTCCATCAATATAATTTATTCGGGAACCATGGGTGCTGCTCTAGAGGCTGCAATAGATAATGTTCCGGCAATTGGCTTTTCCTTGCTTGATTATAGCCACGATGCAGAATTTAGTCATGTGGATGATACAATACTTAGCATAACAAAGGATGTACTGGCAAATGGTCTTCCTGACAATGTATGTTTGAATGTAAATATTCCAAAAAAATCCGATAAGCCCATTAAAGGTATAAAAGTATGCAAGCAGGCAGATGCCAGGTGGGTTGAGGAGTTTGAAGAGCGCAAAGATCCGTTTGGAAGAACCTACTATTGGCTTGCTGGTCATTTTGAAAATGGTGATGCAAGACATGGAACAGATGAAAAAGCATTGGCAGATAATTATGTTTCTGTTGTTCCATCACAAACAGACTTTACTTCTCATAATCACGTTAATAATCACAAATTCAACTTCTAGAAACGATGAACCCAGGTATTTTAAAAAAAGACTCATGGCTGGTTGGTATTATCATAGGAATATGTTTACCGATAACTGTATTTATAATCCTATTTTTAATGGATATGTTGCTGAAGAAATATGCGGGCATAAATCTGACCTCCAGGTTTGATTATCTCTACCTATTAAGTTTCATAGGAAACCTGTTTCCAATTAGACATTATCTTGTGAAGTTAAAATTTGAAAAATCAGGTTTAGGGGTTTTGTTAGTTACATTGGCATGCATAATTATATACTTCTACTTATTCTTTGAGCCCAAATAAATAATTCCCCATTTATTTAATTCTTTAATTCAGAGACTATCTTACAATACAAAAAGTGTAATTTTGTATGTATTAAATAAATTTCAAAATTTAACAGTTTGAAATACTATATAATTGCAGGTGAGGCATCGGGTGACCTCCATGGTTCAAACCTTATGAAGGAAATACAAAGGAACGATTCGAGTTTTGATTTTCGTTTTTGGGGTGGTGATAAAATGCAGGATGTAGGTGGGAAGCTTGTAAAGCACTACCGAGATCTAGCATTTATGGGGTTTTCTGAAGTTATTGCCAACCTTGGAACAATTATGTCCAACCTTAAATTTTGCAAAGAAGATCTTTTACAATTCAATCCTGATGTATTAATACTAATAGATTATCCTGGTTTTAATCTGCGAGTGGCAGAATTTGCCCACAAAAAAGGGATTAGGGTGGTTTATTACATATCCCCACAGGTGTGGGCTTGGAAAAAGAACAGAGTCCATAAAATTCGAAAGGTAGTTGACAAAATGATTGTAATACTACCTTTTGAGAAAGATTTTTATGCCAACTATGATTATGAAGTTGATTTTGTTGGTCACCCATTATTGGACTCATTCCATCAGCTTGAAGAGAATGCCAAAGAAAACTTCAGAGAAAGAAACCAATTAACTCCCAAACCCATAATAGCAGTTTTGCCTGGAAGCAGAAAACAGGAGGTAAAAAAAATGCTAACAAAGATGTTAAGTCTTGTGGGTGATTATCCTGATCATCAATTTATTGTGGCAGGTGTGAATACACTTGAAAAGAGTTTTTACCATGCCATAATAGGCAATACAGATGTAAGGTTACTTTTTGGTGAAACCCAAAACATACTAATAAATGCAGATGGAGCACTTGTTACATCCGGAACTGCAACTTTGGAAGCTGCTTTGATTGGAGTACCTGAGGTGGTTTGCTATCAGGGTAGTAAAATTTCCTATGAAATAGCTAAAAGAATTGTAAAGGTTAAATACATTAGTTTGGTTAACCTTATAATGGATAAGGAGGTTGTAAAAGAACTAATTCAGGCCGACCTTACACATGAAAACCTAAAGCATGAACTTGATTTAATATTATTTGACAAAGTTCATAGGGCAAACATGCTTGGAGAATATGAAGAGTTAAGAGGTGTGCTTGGAAATTCAGGTGCATCAATGAGAGCAGCCAAAATAATAGATAATATATTACTGCAATAAATGTAACTTGTTGTAATAAAATTGTTTAACCCATCGCCTTAATTTGACTTCGAGTCCGTTATAATTTTAGTAGGTTTACAATACCTAAAATTATAACCTCCCAAAAATGTGGTCAGCAAGACCTTTCACAAGAATTGTATTAATATTTATACTGGGGATTATAGTAACCACCAAAACAAGTATTTTCTTTGGCAGAATCCATGATTTTATTCCAATAATTATATTAATCCTAGTAGTATTGGGTGTGGTTTCTTATAAATCAAACATTTCACATAAATATGGATGGATATATGGAATAATACTTGGTATGGCAATATTTCTTTTGGGAATATTTGTAACAACAAATAGATTATCCAATAACAAGGTAGTTTGCAAATGTTCAGAGGAGTATCATCGTGGAGAAGTAATAAGTAATCCTGTAGCTAATAAAAATTTCATCAAAGCCCTGCTAACCATTGACGCTAAGATTCATGACAATTGCAATTCAAGTACTAGCTTTAAGGTAATAGCATATATAAGGCGGGATATATACAGCGAGAAAATATTGTATGGAGACGCAATACTATTTAAAGCTTCCTTACTCACTCCGGAGGGTCCAAAGAACCCATTTGAATTTGATTATGGGAAATATTTAATGGGTAATGGTATACACCACATATGTTACATTGATTCAACAGGATGGAAAATAGTTGGTAATAGCAGTCAATTATCTCCAAGAGCATACGGTTATAAATTGCAGTACAAACTTCTTAAAACATTAAAAGGTATAGGTATTCATGGTGATAATTATGATGTTGCTGCTGCAGTTCTACTAGGGTATGGAGACACCATGAGTAAAGAGTTAAAACAAGATTTTGCAAACGCCGGAGCCATGCACATACTGTGTGTCTCAGGGTTACATGTTGGTATAATTTATCTTGTTTTAAATTTCATTCTTAGTTTCTTTAACCAAACCATGGTATCAAGGATTCAAAAGGCAGTTATTTTAATATTATTTGTTTGGATATATGCCATAATAACAGGGCTTTCTGCTTCCATAACAAGAGCAACTCTTATGATATCTGTTTTTATTATCGGCAATTTATTCAGAAGAGATCGTGACACATACAATACATTGGCAGCTTCTGCATTTTTTATATTATTAATTAATCCCATGTCACTTTTTGATGTTGGATTTCAGTTATCTTATGCTGCAGTACTTGGAATTTTGATTTTTTATCGGCCATTATATGAGCTAGTTAGCTTCAAATATACCATTGCAGATAAATTATGGTCAGTAACTATACTTTCCATATCTGCGCAGCTATCTACCTTTCCCTTGGCAGTGTATTACTTTCATATTTTTCCTACTTGGTTTTGGCTTACCAATATTCTAACATTTCCTCTCTCGTTCCTGATAATAGTTACAGGAATTATCTTTCTAGCAGTTAGTTGGATTCCAATTATTTCAGTTTTAGTGGGTAAATGCTTGTTGCTATTTGTTTTTTTATTGAATCAAGTAGTGGATTTTGTGCAGTACCTACCATGGCATGTTATGGAAAACATCTTCTTTTCTTCAGCTATGGTTATATCTATATATTTTGCGATCACATTAGCATATTTTATGCTTTTTGAAAAAAAGATAAGGGCACTCATCCCACTTCTATTATTCCTAATAACGATATCATCATTGTCATTACATAGAAGTATAAATATTCAGACTCAAAAAAGGTTGATAATATATCATATAAAAAGAAATTCTTTAATTGAGTTTATATCTGGCGATAAACAGATAATGATATCTGATAGCAATACAATTAATAACCCGTCAAATATAAATTATCAAATAAAAAACAGCAGATCCAATTGGGGAATAGCACAAAATATGTTAATGGCAGATATGAATACCAGTGATTGTATTAGTGGTATCAACATTACTGGTAACTACATATTATTTGATTCCTTAAAAATATTCATCACAAACGATCTTCCTAAGATAAGCCTATATGATACCATTTCCGTTGATATACTTGTGATAAGTGGAAAAAGCAGCAAAGAAATATCGACTTTGATCAAAAATATATCATTTGAAAAATTGGTTATAGACAATAATATCCCACCCTGGGAAAGAAAAAGAATAATTCAATTATGTAAAGAAAACAACTATCCATTCCATAATGTAAATACTGATGGAGCGCTGGTAGTGGAGTTGTAATATTATATGGAATAGTAGACTAGATTTTAATTAGAACATCATGAATAATAGCTAATAATTATATTGGGATTGTACAGGTAATTGGATGCTATGGGTAATCGCGAAAAAAAAATAATTATTTTAATGATTTGTTTGCAGATATTAAAAAAGCAATTATTTTTGCAGTCCCTTTTGGGGCGAGTTCATTAAAAATTACGGTCTGGTAGTTCAGCTTGGTTAGAATACCTGCCTGTCACGCAGGGGGTCGCGGGTTCGAGTCCCGTCCAGACCGCTTCAGCCACCTTTTTAGGTGGCTTTTTTTATGCCCAAAAATTCTAGATTGTATATTATTGTATGTTTTTGTATAGTTTTTATACATTTACATAAAAATGAAAGGACATAGAATTCAAAAATTAATATTTGTACTATTTTTTGCTTTTTTAGCATCAAATGTTTTCGGTCAGTGGCAACAATTAAATGGACCGGAAGGCGGTTATATTAGGGGTATCATTTCTGATGGAAGTAATATATATGCAGCATCAGGAGGAGGTGTTTTAGTAAGTGATAATGATGGAAGTTCCTGGGAATTTAGGAATGAAGGGCTAAAAAGCTGTGATACAAAATCATTTACCAAGTTAGGCAACTATGTTTTTGTATCAACTGATGAAAATGTGTTTCGCACAAGTAATGCCGGTCAAACATGGGAGCCTTCAGGTTTGGAGTTAAACGGTATTTATACTAAGAATTTAACCGAATGCAATAATGTTTTGTTTGCTGCCACCTACTTACGAGGTATTTATTGTTCGTCTGATACTGGAAATACATGGTCTGCCATTAACAACGGTTTTCCGGCAAAATATGCTTATTATCTTGCAACAGATGGTTCGAATATTTTTGCAGGAACTTACCAGGATGGAATGTATCGCTCAACAGATATGGGCAATAGCTGGGTATCTATCAATAATGGTCTTACTGAGTTAGATATTATGGCAATATTTTGTTTTGGAGGTAAGGTATTTACAAGTACATTATCATCTGGTGTTTTTGTATCTTCTGACGAAGGCAATACCTGGTATCCATTGGGAACAAACATACCCTCTGTAAAGGGCTTTGCAGAATTAAATGGTATGCTTTATGCTGTAACTATGGGCTATGGAGTTTATCAGTCACCTGACTATGGACAAACATGGAGCACTATTAATTCCGGACTTAGTGAAATGGATCTTTGGGCTATTGGAACAAGTGATTCTGTTTTATTTGTAGGGACTGATGAAGGACATGTCTACAAAAGAAACTTTAGTGGAGGGAACTGGACAATAAGTAGCGGTCTTTCATTTAACTCTTGTGTAGGGGCAGTTGGTAGCAGTGGTTCAAATTTACTTGCAGGCACTCATGGTTCAGGCTTTTTTACTTCCACAAACAATGGCAATAATTGGGTCAGAATTGGTTCTGTCTGGACAGTTGAAACAAGAGCAGTTATATCATCAGGTCAGAATGTTTTTGCAGGGACTGATATGCTGGGTGTTTTTAAGTCAACAAATAATGGCGGTTCTTTTTCAATGTCAAATACAGGGCTTTCCAGTTCTTGGATTCAAGCCTTTACTATTTGTAATGGAAAACTGTTTGCAGGAAGTGGTGAAGAAGGTGTTTTTGTGTCTTCAAATGCTGGAAACAGCTGGAATCAAATAAATTCAGGCCTTGGAAGTTTAAATGTAACATCTTTAACTAGTGATGGCATTAATATTTATGCTGGAACATCAGATGAAGGTGTTTTTATTTCAAATGATTTGGGGCTTAATTGGACAGCTATAAACAATGGACTAAACACAAACGATATTAGCTATCTCTATTCAGATAGTACTCTAATATTTGCAGGAACAAGTAATAATGGTTTATTTATTTCTGATAATCAAGGTACAAGTTGGAATCAAGCCTCAAATGGCATATCAAATCAGTCAGATATAAGATGCATTTATCACTACGACACATTGTTATTTGCAACTACGGGAAATGGTGAAGTATTTTCTAGTTTAAATTATGGAGACACATGGATTGAGATTACAAATGACCTTACCGGGGCTCCTATATATTCACTAACAGTTTTCAATGATTATTTATACGCAGGAATAAATGCCGGAGGAGTGTGGAAAATGCCACTATCAATGATTACAGGAATTGTAGATAAATCAAATGAATCGAATATTAACATCTATCCAAATCCCACAAAAAACATTCTTACTATTGAAACAAGGGAGTTTTATAATGACAGTTATATTATGATATACTCGCTATCAGGTCAGAAAATAAGAACACAACAGATTCATGATAAGAAAACAACAATTGACATAAGTGCTATTAAGCCAGGTGTTTACTTTGTAAAATATGGAAGTCAGAGCTTGACCCGTTTTATTAAAGAATAAATGTTAATTCAATAACGTGCTACAACACGCACCTTTTTATAAACTTACCACTAATCTTGAGATGCACTTATAAATTATCAATATATTTGAATAAATTAATTAATGATTGAGCACCTCTGTCACGAAAGTGCAGAGGTGCTTCTTTATATTGAAAACCATAAATGTGCTACCATTGCAGTTCATTTAATTGTATATCAATAATTTATTTGGTCCAGATCGCAAACATTACACTTGCTGATAACTGCAATATTTCTATTGCAGGTTTTTTATGTCCAAAAACCCCAAAACGAATAGTTTTGAATAGTTTTGTATATTTATAAATGAAATCTCATATAAATGGATATGGGTATATTACTGTGCAATTAATTTGTAAAATGAATAGAATAGTCCAAATAATAATATTTCTTTTAGTTTTAATCTCTTGTAATAAAGAAGTTGTAAATACTCCTAATCCAGAGAACGGAGATTCGGAGTTTATTTCTGCTGTTGATATTTCAAGGTATCCAGAAATATCAAATGTAAACCCTACATTTTATGATTTGGATGGAAATCAAGAAGACTTTCTAACAATACTTAAGGAAAACGGAATTAATGCTGTTAGATTAAGACTTTGGGTAAATCCACTTAATGAACATTCTGGATTTAATGAAGTAAAGCAGTTTTCCCAAACCCTAAAAACTAAAGGATTTAAAACTTGGTTAACTCTCCATTATTCAGATACTTGGGCAGACCCAGGACATCAAGAAATTCCATTACAATGGCAAGGAATAAGCTTTACCGCTTTGAAAGACAGCGTTTACAACTATACCAAAAAAGTTGTGGACGAAATACAACCTGAATATATTCAAATTGGGAATGAAATAAATCCCGGGTTTCTTCATCCATATGGACATATTTCAAATAATTTTCAGCAGTTTAAAGAATTAATGGATACAGCAATTATAGCAGTAAGAGCAAATACAACTGATACTGAAATAATATTACATTTTGCTGGTATCGATGGATCTGATTGGTTTTTTAATAAAATAAATATTTTAGATTATGATATTATTGGCCTATCCTATTATCCAATATGGCATGGAAAATCTTTAAACAACCTNAAAGACAAAATGCAATCTTTAAGTGAAACTTACCATAAAAAAATAATAATNGCAGAAACTGCCTANCCTTTTGCACTTGATTGGAATGATTGGACAAATAANATTGTAGGTTTAGATGAGCAACTTATTTTACCCGAATATCCAGCAACAATTGAAGGACAGAGAAAATTCATCAAACAAATTATAAGATTAACCAATGAAGTAGAAAATGGAATAGGATTTTGTTATTGGGGAGCCGAATTAATTGCTTGGAAAGGAAATCAATCTACAGATGCTTCCCCATGGGAAAATCAAGCATTGTTTGACTTTGATAATAATGCCTTGCCTGTTTTGAGAGAATTTAATGCTGAGTAAAAACTACTGGCAACAAAGCATGATGAAAATAATTATAGTCTCAATTATTCTAATCCATGGGATAATGACATCTGAACATCTAAATAATCGATTAAGCTAAGCATGCTATTATTAATTTATATATTTACATTCACAAAATTTTATTAGTTAATTAATCTATAAACAACTAGGTATTATGAAAACTCCTTATTTTAAACTATTTATTTTAACACTAGCATTTCTTAGCGTAATTGGATGTTCAACTAATGACGAGATTGATATACCGGTAGATAATTCTTGTAACGTAGTTTTATCTGAAACTGCAAGTGTTGATATGTCAGTTACATTTAACGCTAGTGCCAATGGAAATGGCACAATATCATCCCTCAGCTATACTTTTAATGGTAACACTGAAACATTATCAAATCCTGCGTTACCGTGGTCTAAAACAGTAGACGCATTAGCTGGATATATAGAACTAACTATAACGGGCGAAGTTAGTGATGGTGATATAACCGTCTCATTTACAGGTGATGGTGCAGGTGAAACAATATCGCAGGAGCATAGTTGTGTAAATAGCAACTAATAACTTCTCTTAAATCTATAACATTTAACCTTTAGGGATGGCAGATGCTTCCCCTTGGGAAAATCAAGTATTGTTTTACTTTGATAATAATGCCTTACCTGTATTGAGAGAGTTTAAAGGTGAATAAAAACTACTGGTAAAAATGTATATACGACAACGCTCCTAATGGTAGCACCAGTACCGAGATCAATTACGGATACGATTCTTACAAAGAATCAGAATGTAATCTAGTCTTTGAAAATTATCGCTAACTTTCACACTTTTAATTAACTAAAAATTTAATGGGGGACTATATATGGCTGAAATGATACTTGGTGGATTAACAATTTGGTATATACTTACCGCAGGTTCTCTAATATTTCTCATCTGGGATCTCCTTAANAATACTCCAACCGGAAATGTAATGAAACTGGCATGGGTACTGGTTGTAATTTATACCGGACCCATTGGCTTATTTATCTATTTATTATCGTGCCGACAACCATTACCAAATACTCATGATGCTTTTATTGCTGACCGCTGGAAGCAGGCCGTAGGGTCGTTATTGCATTGTGTTGCTGGTGATGCAACGGGTATCATTATCTCTTCCGCCGTAGTTTTTCACTTTGGATTACCAAACGGTATAGATCTCATAATAGAATATATCTTCGCCTTTTTAGTTGGATTATTTGTTTTTCAGGCATTATTTATGATATCCATGTACAAGGGCAATTACTGGATGGCAGTTAGGAAAACCTTTTTCGCAGAGGCCATTTCGATGAATATGATTATGGCGGGGATGATCCCAACCATGTTAATTTTGATGCAGGTAATAGACGGTGCTCACAATCCTCTTCATATTGAATTTTGGGGAGTGATGTCGCTAGCCACAATGGTAGGAATGGTTACCGCTTATCCAATAAATTTATGGATGGTAACTAAAGGTATAAAACATGGTATGATGTCTGCAACACCCAAACATAAAGGGAAAGAAACAACCAGTACAACTAGTGAAAAAATGGAAGCTAATATGGATATGTCAAAAGGTAAGCAAAATATGCATCATGCTTCCAAAGTTTCAACGTTAGAGCTTTTTGTGATCTTGTTTAGTACATTTGGCCTGCTGGCATTGTCGCTATGGATTACCTCTCTGTATGCTCCAATTACGTTTGTACATTAACTAAATCTGCATCCTAATTTAACATTCTTAAGTCTTACAATATTAACTTTGAGGAAGGGAAATACTCTTTGTAGTCAACTCTAGTAATTATTTGATTTACTAAAAAAGAGTACTAAGCATATTCATAACTCCCTTTTTTATAATTAATACTCTAATCTTTAATCTCTCTTAAGTATTTATATATATTTGTTGCATTGGGATTATAAAAAATAATCCCCCAACAACAAACAAAACATACATTTAAATGAAAAAAATAGCTCTAACACTGCTTATGGCAGCAATGTGTTCATTTTATGTGACCGCACAATCATCAATAACTGGAATTTGGAACACCGAAGATGATAATACTGATATTGAAATTTATCAGGATAATGATGTTTTAATGGGAAAAGTTCACTCTTCGGATAATGAAAAGGTAAAACTGGGTTCACTTATCCTAAAGGATCTAAAGGAAAGTGATGAAGTTTATAAAGGTAAGATATATGCTACCAAAAGAAAAGAATGGTATGATGTTGAGATAACACCCAAGGGCGACAAACTTGACCTTAAAATTGATGCCGGTTTAGTTAGTAAGTCGCTAACCTGGAATAAGGTTAATAAATAAGAAAATAGTTTTTTAACTTTTCATTTTAATAACATTAATTTAGCATTACAAAATTTAGATTAAACATTTATCCGATAAGGGTTGAATAATTTAATAAACCTTATGATAAATAAGTACATATATCTTGTATTTATACTGCTAATTTATTCTGTTATAGCAGAAGGGCAGAATACTGTTTGCTTTGATATCGAACCTAATCCAAATTCTTCTGATCCTGCCTTTAGTGAATTTACTAAGTACATAAATGTATTTGGAATTGGTATTTACGCTGAAGATGGTGTATCAAATGAGAAGGTTAAGCATGTTGCTGCTATTTTTGCAGAGTGGTTGGATAATAATGAAGATAGTATTGTTGACAATTCACTTGTATTGAATGAGCTCTTATCAAGAGGGGCCCTAATGCCTGTTTTTGAAGATGAAGGATCACCAGCAGAGATATCTTTTTTTGAAAATTATAATGGTGATGGTGTGTCAGCTGTGTGCTATGAATTTGAAATCATTACATATCGACCTCTTGTGAATGAATTTGATGCTACAATTGAGGAAAACTTACATACCATTAGCTCATTGGGTTATGCCAACGCCTATCCATCAGCCTTCAGCGAAGAAGAGAACTCAAACTCATTACTAACACTAGCAATGGATTTGGCACGAGGTGGTCATTTTACAAGTATCCCAAACCCCTATCCTCCAGAAGCCTGGTATCACTACGATGATTACACATGTGATTACGAATGTATGGCCACAGAATATTTCTATTGGGGACTAACATCAATGTTAGGGATCCAGGATTATGGTAACAGATGTGCTTACATTTCAAATGAATGGGAACCATGTACTGCAAATCAATTCCAAGTCACTGATACATCATTATATGACTTACTATCAAATCCTATGTATATGTTACCTACAAGTGCGCCAGATGGTAACTACTGCCCTATCACAAGTACCATAGAAGAGCCCAAGNGCCAAANTTAAATACAGGTGATATAAAGATATATCCAAATCCTGGTGAAGACATCCTAAATATTGAAAGTGAATATGAGATTAACCATATTCAAATAATTGATTCAAATGGAAATTCCGTTAAGGAAGTATCGGTTAACGGAGTTCTTTTATCACTTGATATAACTTCATTAAAAACTGGATCATACATCCTACACATAAACGGTGAAGCAAGTGAGAAGCTGATTATCAGATAAATCACCATAACCACTCTCCTATTATCTCTGTGGTTGACGCTTTATATCTTCTCAGTTATTGAGTAATACATAATTATCAATGCTTTCAGCTCAGTTTACAAGATTTTACATTTTGATTTCTACCCCTTAATTCATAGTTTTACATCGCAATTGATCTATGTCAGAAGAAAGAAAAATATCTGCGGTTATAATTACCTATAACGAGGAGAATAATATCAAACGATGTTTAAACTCTTTGAAGGATATAGCAGATGAAATTATTGTTGTTGACAGTTTTTCAACGGATAAAACAGAGACAATCTGTGCCGAGTTCGGAGTCCGGTTTGTTAAACATAAATTTGATGGGTATATTGAGCAGAAAAACTGGGCACGCGAGCAGGCTTCACACAATATTGTACTATCTCTGGATGCTGATGAAGCCCTTGATAACAGGTTGCAAGATTCAATTTTAGCAATCAAAAAAAACTGGCAGTACGATGCTTATAAAATGAACCGTTTGACTAATTATTGTGGTAAATGGATTCGGCATACGGGCTGGTATCCTGATACCAAATTACGCCTATGGGATAATACCAAAGGTCATTGGACCGGTGAAAACCCACATGATGAATTCAAACTATTTGATGAGTCATCTAATGTTGCCTTACTGAATGGCGATATTTTACATTATAGCTATAATGAACTATCTGATCATGATAAGCAAATTGATTATTTTACTGATATAGCGGCACATGCCTATGTCAAAAATGGCAAGTCTCCCTTTATTATGCAGAAGTACGTTAGTGGATTTCATAAGTTCATTAAGTGTTATGTTTTTAATTTGGGATTTTTAGATGGTAAAGAAGGATGGATTATCAGCAAGAAGTCCAGTTATGCGGCATATCTCAAGTATCAAAAAATTAATGCACTAATCGACAGGTCAAAAAGATAGTAGTAAGTTGTAATTATAGTACCTATAATATAATGATATCAATACCTTTAACAGGAATGTTATGGTAAAAACATCCTGATTATACAATTATATTTCATGGGAATTAATACACCAAGAATTAATATATTTACACTCATTTTAATGGATTGCTTTTGGTGTATTAAAAAAGGATTAATTTAAAAATGATTCTTGATATTAAAAGACTATAAGTATGAGGAACATTTGTTTTTTTAATAGTATAAAATTTTGGGGTGGTGGAGAAAAACTACACCTGGAAAACGCTATTGAATTTAAAAAGATAAATTATAATGTTTTTCTTGCATGCAAATTAAACTCTACATTATGGAAAAAAGCGGCCATTGAAAAAATCCAGACATTTCCAATAACAGTGGGAAATATATCCTTCATGAATCCCTTTAAACTTCTGAGGCTTATACTTTTTTACAGAAACAATAATATAGACACAGTTATATTTTCTTCTTCGCAAGACCTAAAGACAGGAAGCATATCTGCATATTTGGCAGGTGTAGAAAGGATAGTGTATTTAAGGGGGTTGGCTGTTCCCATAAAAAACAGTTTGGTAAATCGTATCATATTCAAACATATTCTTACTCACATAATACCTAACTCTGAGGAAACAAAAAGGAATATGTTAAAGTATTTAGGTAAATATGTTTCCGATGAAAGAGTTAAAACAATTTATCATGGAATAGATCTGGAAAAGTTAAAGTGTGCTGATGATGATAAACTTGAAATAATCAGGGAAAAAGGACATGGTATTATTCTAGGTAATGCAGGTAGGTTAACAAAGCAGAAAGGACAGGATAAATTAATAGATATTGCCAAAAAACTTAAGGAACGAGACATTGATTTTACACTTTTTATAGCTGGAACTGGCGAACTACAAACTGAATTGGAGGGCCTCATAGATAAATATCACCTTAACAATAATGTTATTTTATTGGGATTCATAAAAGATATGGAAATATTCATGAATTCAATTGATATATTTCTTTTAACATCAATATGGGAAGGTTTTGGGTTTGTATTGGTTGAAGCTATGATAAAATCAAAACCCATTGTTGCCTTTGATATAACTAGTAATCCTGAGGTAATTGAAGGTAATAGATCAGGTTTTCTTGTGGATTATCCTGACCTTGATATGTTTGCAAAAAAAACCTCCATGTTGATGGAGGATGAATCACTTCGCAAGACTATGGGTTATGAGGGGGCAAAAATTGTGAAGGAGAGATTTATTTTAGGGGATAGAGTGCGTGAAATTGAATCGTATTTGATAACAACGGCAAGCAGTACGAAATCATAAATAGTGAAATTCAATTATAACAAGCCTATATTTAAACTACCAGATATAGTTCTCTTTTAATTAAATCATCGCCCAGGTCTGCTATTGTTTTGTTTTGAAACCACTTTAGAAGTTCATCTCTGCAACCTTTGAAAATATTATGTATTGGACATGGCTGATCATCTGAGCATTGGGATAACCCCAACCCACACAAGGAAAAGAATGGCAGGTCTCCCATTGCCTCAACTATGTTTAACAAAGGTTCTTTAGTATTTTCTTCAGAGACATAAAAACCACCTCCAGGTCCTTTTAGGGAGGTTATAACGTTAACTCTCGCAAGGTCTTGTAATATTTTACCAGTATAAGCTGTAGGCATTTTTAGAGCTTCGGACACATCTTTACCCCCTTTTAGCCCTATTTTAGGATCACTCTCTATTGACAAATAAAGTACAGCTCTTAATGCATACTTAGTCTTCTGTGATAGCATAAAATTAGTTTTAATGATTATTTAAAAGCAAACTCATACCAGCATACTACGAAGCAAATTTAATTATTATGTTTCAACCACGACAAATTATTGTAAACAATCACTAGATTTTTTACAAAAAAAATATATTTTGAAAATATATTTGGGTTTTAGCCCATCAATTCTTTTTCCATTTTAATTGCTTTTGGAAAAAGAATATTATTTTCAAGATGAATATGCTGATGTAAATCTCTTTCAAATTCGTCAAGTTTGCTATATAATAGCTTATAGGAAGAGCAACCATCAGCAGGTGGAGTATATGAGTTACTCAGATCATTAATCTTATGAAAGTCCTCTCCCACAGCAGTATGCTCTGTTTCCATCATATTAATAACATTTTCAATGCTACCAAAGGGACTTGCCTCTATTTTTCTATTAAGATTTTTAGCCTCTGACAGCTTCTTTATATAGGGAAATAGAATTTCTTCTTCCTTGTGCATATGAAGTTTCAATTCCTCGGATATGCCTTTAAAATACCTTGCTATTTCCATTAATTCAGGTCTAGATTCTCCATGAACAGTTGCAACTCTTATACTAAATTCATCTAGCATTGGGAGAGCCTCTTCAACATATTTATGATGGGTATTTACTATATAGTCTATCAAAAAATCTAAATTCCAGTTTTTGAAATCATGTTGCCGTGTTTGAGTCATATTATAAACTTCTGATAGTGCTTCTTCAACATTTGCAATATCAATTCCCTTATCATCGCATGCTTCTTTAAGAGTTTTGTTTCCACCGCAACAAAAGTCAATGCCAAATTTGCTTAAAATCTCAGCTTTGCGATAATCATCAACAACTAGCTCACCCACTGTTAATGGAAAAGCATCAGTATTCATTTTACTAATTTGAACGTCCCATTCCATAGGGCCTTCCTTTAAGTACTTCCATTCGAATGTATTTCCTCTTTCCGACTGTAATTGAAAATATAGTGGTTTTGGATCATGATCGTTATGTATAATAAAAGCTTCACCGCCTTTAAGTGCATCGAACCTATCAAAAATAGTTGGGTGCTTGAGCCTGGGTTCAATTTTAGTTACATCTAAAGTCTCCATATAAAATATTGTTTAAAATGATTTATTGTTATGCAAATATAATAATTCATTTTAATTAAAAGACTAATTTGTCTTTTATTATATTTGCATTTTAAAACTTTGTTATAAAACTGCATTTGTGAATTTAGATACAGGTTATAGCGTAGAAATTAATAACAACAAAAAAATAAGAAGACATGAAAAATATTTTAATCGGCCTAATTGCCTTAGCAACTGCATATTCATGCTGTGATCATAATATTAGTGAATCATCCAACAAATTGAACGATGGCAATAAATGGGAAGTTAATGATGATATGAAAATTCATATCATACAAGGAGAAGACATATTTCAAGCTTATGTTTCTGAAGACAAATCAGATTATAAGGCTCTTGCAAATGAATTAAAAGACCAGAACAATAAGTTAATCGAGAGTTGTTCAATGACAGGACAGAGCCATGATGAACTTCATAAATGGCTAATGCCCCATCTAGAACTTGTTGATAAGCTGGGAAATTCAGAAAGCAACGAAGAGGCTAAAAAACACATAAGTGACCTAAAGCTTTCTTACCAACAGTATAACCTTCATTTCAAATAACATAATTGAATAATTATGTATTACAACCAGTGATTTACATATACATATTGTAAAATCCACCCATAATTAATCAGGATTTCTAAAATGTAATTTTCAAAGCATTGCTTATTATCACAAACTTTTTTTTAAGTTTGGCGCCTAATATTTATAAAGACTATTTAAATGAATAAAATAAGTATATATATATCAGCATTATTAGTAACTGCAATGGCTATATCATCTTGTAATAAGGATGATATATCGAATGAAGATCAAATCGTTATACCAGAGGGATATTCTCTTTTATGGTCAGATGAGTTTAATGAAAACACATTGAACCTAGATAAATGGGAATATGAAACAGGTGATGGCACAGATTATGGATTGCCAGTTGGATGGGGAAACAATGAAATGCAGATATATACCGAAAGCATCAACAATTCGGGTATTACAACAGATAATGAAATGTCGGTGCTATATATCACCGCACTGAGTGATGGTGATGGCGGATATACCTCTGCAAAATTGCATTCTCTGCCACTTTCTTCAAATGCTACAGGCATTACATTCGGTAAGATTGAAGTTAAGGCAAAAATGCCCCAAGGAAATGGCTTGTGGCCAGCAATATGGATGTTGGGAGATAATATTGACCTAATTGACTGGCCAGGATGTGGAGAAATTGATATAGTAGAAGTACTGGGTAGTAACCCATCAAAGATGTATTCTACCGTTCATTATACCACCGAAGAGCACAAACATGGTGAAATCCAGTCTAGCTATACATTAACGGATGGAACATTTGCTGATAGTTATCATATATACGGAATTGACTGGACTCCAGAAAAAATAATCTTTAGTATGGATGGCACTAAAACACATGAGATAATCATCAAAGAAGACATGAAAGAATTCCTAAGAAGTTTTTACATGAACCTTAATGTTGCTGTTGGAGGAAATTGGCCAGGTTACCCTGATAATACTACAACGTTTCCTCAAACCATGTATGTGGATTATGTTAGAATATTTACAAAGGATGGTTTTAATGCTCCAACACCTCCAGAATTGGACATTGAAGAAGAAACCATAGGCCAAATAATCGAACCATCTCTCGCACAGAATGCCATTAATGACAATTTCACATATTTGGGAGATGCTACTGTTTTAGTTTGGGGTAGCGGTGGTGAACCAAATTTATATGCTTCTGAAATAGCCATAAACGGTGATTCAAGTCTTGCTTATAATTTTCCTGGCTCTGGCTGGGGAGGTGGATACATAGAGCTCATGGAACCAAAAGATCTTAGTGGGTATACTAATATTAAATTTTCCCTTAACTATCCTGATGAGATGACTACTGCAGAAATTAAGGTAGAAAGCCCTTCAACAAATTTTTCTATTTTCCTAATTGACTATACGGGTGTTGATGTGGGAAACGGCTTTGTGGAATACACTATTCCTTTGTCTGATTTTGCAGATGTTGATTTTACAGAAATAACCATTCCTTTTTCTCTATGGAACCCTCAAGATGCTGAATTAAACTATGTTAGTGGCGCAATATTAATTGATAACATTTACTTTACAAATTAATAATTTATAATTTGTTGTGTTTATGGAGTAAATTAAGAAATTATCCTAACAATTTTATTTTTGTTAATTTCACTAAAAAATTTAAAATATCTAATTACATTACTATTGGTTAAAGAAGTCGAAGAAACAAGCATTATTCCACTTTAATTCACAATAATATCAAACAAAAACAAATGAATAACATTCGATTAGTAATTATATCCATGACAATACTCCTAACGAGTATATCATTAGTAGCCCAAGATATAGAAAAACTTGCAAAAGCTTCACAAAACCCTGTGGGTGACCTAATAAGTATCCCGTTTCAAAATAATACAATGTTTAACATTGGGCCATATGATAGGTCTTTGAACACCTTGAATATTCAACCGGTTTACCCAATAAATCTGAGCGAAAAATGGAATATAATTACTCGCACCATCATTCCTGTGGTTTCTAAACCCGACTTTTCCATGGAAACTGGAGGTAACACAGGACTTGGTGACATAAACATAACTGCATTTTTATCTCCGTCAAGCCCTGGCAAAATTATTTGGGGATTGGGACCGGCAATTCTATTACCAACTGGTTCCAAAGACATAGGTGGAGGCAAATGGGCTGCTGGTCCATCGGTGGTTGCACTTAGCATGCAAGGACCATGGGTAGTAGGTGTGTTGGTTAATAACATATGGTCGTTTGGAGGTGATAGCGACAGAAGTGATATCAACACCATGCTTCTTCAATATTTTATTAACTATAATATGGAAAATGGCTGGTATATTACCTCCTCTCCAATAATAACTTCAGATTGGGAAGCTTTGGATGGTCAGCAATGGATTGTTCCTTTTGGTGCTGGTGTGGGTAAGATCGTAAAGATTGGTAAGCTCCCATTAAACATAAATACTCAGGCATTTTATAATGCAGTAAAACCAGACATTGGGCCAGACTGGTCATTTAGGTTTCAGTTACAGCTAATGTTTCCAAAATAGAAATTGCTAGGAAGGTTTTGTTAAAGCACAGTACCCTTTAGTTCCCGATGTTTGTAAAAACATTCAAAACATCATCATCATCCTCAATCTTGTCGAGCATTTTGTATATCTCTTCCAGTTGTTCCTCTGTGAACTCAACAGGAGAAGTGGGTATTCTTTGTAACTCAGCTTTTTCAACTGCAATACCTTTTTCTTCAAGACCTTTTGAGATGCTGCCAAAATTGGTATAGTCGCCAGTTACAATAATCTTATCATCTTCCTCAACTATCTCCTCAAGGCCTTCATCAATGAGTTCTAGCTCTATTTCTTCAAGGTCAGTGTCATCTGTTCTCACAAACTCAAATACTGCTTTTCTATTGAACATATAATCAAGAGAACCAGCAGGAACAAATGCACCTCCTGCCTTACTAAAATATGATCTGATGTTAGCCACCGTACGAGTTGTATTATCGGTGGCACATTCCACATAAACAAGAACTCCACTTGGACCTTTCCCCTCATAGTTTACTTCAACAATGGTATCAGCATCCTTACCGGAAGCTCTCTTTATTGCGGATTCGATGTTATCCTTGGGCATGTTCTGGGCCTTGGCATTTTGAATGGCATTTCGCAACTTGGCATTCATCTCTGGATCTGGGCCACCCTCCTTGGCTGCCAAGGTTATTGCCTTACCTAATCTGGGGAATATCTTTGACATTTGCCCCCATCTTTTCATTTTTGCAGCTTTGCGATATTCAAATGCTCTTCCCATAGTCTTAAATATTTTGAATCTCCAAAAGTACCAAATTAGAACAAAATGTAGGTTCATTATTGGTACTTTTTATATAATTCCTTTTCGTTGGCGGGATTAGTTGGAAATTCTATTCAACACCACTCTAAAAGTATTGCAATAAGTAGTTTCTTAATGTTGTCAGAAAGTGCAGTTGGTTTACCCACCCACTGAAGTTCAGAAATGTTATCATCACATCAGCAGGTTGGGGTTACCGGGTGTTAATAGGTTAAAGTGAAAAGTTGCAATAATTGCTATTTCATTAATAAGTTGATTACTCTTCTAAATTTTCTCTATTATCATTATATATTTTTATTGTTACCCATCCAGCACCCATGGAGAGCATAATTAACAAACCACTTCCAATTGGGGCACCGCCACCAGGTGATGAGTTACTATTACTACCATGGCCACCACCAGGAGGGTCAGGTTGGGATATACCATGTAATGATAATAATATAAATAGTGCAAAAATCAGGCTTATTGGGACAAGTTTTTTAATATTCATTTGTGTAGTGATTAGTTGATGATAATTTTCCTAAATATTGTTCGCTCTTCCATCGAGATAACAACGATATATACCCCATTATCAAATTGATTGTTAATGGATATATTTTTATCAGTCATGACCTCCTTACTATAGCATAATCGGCCAGTGATATCATATATGGCAATTGTTTTATGTTGATCAACACTGGGTGATACTTGAATGAAAATCTTATCATTATTGGTGTAAACATTCATACTACTACTAGATTCATCAAATAGGGAAGTTATACCATAAAAATGTANTATAAACCTATCCGTTGGATCACCTTGTAAAGCCTGGAAGTTGTAAATGGAATCC
>JGI26248J51725_1000038_pt1 | contig 52153 bp, 53 predicted proteins | sample SaaInlV_120m_DNA_2_FD_51725 | JGI IMG/M metagenome (IMG submission 51725) | reverse complement strand
TTTCATCTCGGCAACAGGGGTTCGACTCCCCTACGGGATGCCAATTTACTAAGAAGCCTACAACCGTAGGCTTTTTTATGTCTTACCAAAATAATGTACCTACATTGATACCTTTTTATACCTACAATTTCCATTTAATGATGTACCTACAATATTGGCATAAACTTAAATGGTAAAAGAAATCCTACAAAGAAAGATACGATTAAGATGATTAGGCTAAATGCTGAACTTGGTTCATATATTGGAAATAGAAATAAGTACTTTAAAAAATTAAATATTGCTTGAAGTATGAACCAACAAACACATTATAGCAGTTTGAGATTCAGAGACAGTTGCCTAATAGTTTCTTTGACTTCATCCAGAGAATGATTTGAAGCTTCATTAAGATCTTCGACATTTTTACAGATCTCTAAGTAAGATTTCTCATCAACAGTAGCTGGGTGAGGCATTTTGTATTTAACGAACTCATTAATATTATTAATCATTTCTTTTATTTCGCTATCAAAGTGGTCACCACTGATATCCAGCAGATTTGATATTTTTTTACTTAACTCATTTCTATCTAGTAGGTGTCTAGCACCAGTCTCGGCAAACTTTGAGGTTAAAATAATTAACAAGACCAATACCGTCGTTAAGCCAACAGTAATAATTTGGAATACAAGATTAAAATCTACTAACAATTCATATTGCGAAAAGAGATAGTAGTTTTGTAATGCAAAATAAGCACTGATTATTGACCCAAAAAATATTGAGAGTGATATTGCAGGCAATCCGCCCACTTGTTTGGAAGAATGCTTGCCAAATGAGGTAAAGACAGCAAATGTTGCAATATAATTAATTATGATAAGAAAAGACAGCCACCCCAGTAACAGCCAAAAATATGGATCATCATATCTAGTTTTATTGAGAATGAGAAAAGAGGATATAAGAATCAGAACAGAAATAATTGAGATGGAATAGGTAATTCTTCTCATTAAAAGTTTTCTAATATTTTGGCTTGTTTTTCTTTAAATTGATCTTCAGTTATTAAATCATCATCCAGGAGCTTCTTTAAACTAGCGAGCTTTTCATGAGCAGTTTGTGAGCTTTGCTCGTTCCCAACGTTCATTTGTTGACCCATTTGTTGCCCAAGTGGTAGGCCAGCTCCAAGACCTATGCCAGCTTGCATCATTGCACCAACTCCACCATCGGATTCATTTTTAGCTGCATCTCCCATGATTTCGAAAGATTTCATAGTCGCGTAATTTGAATTCAAATCCACCTTAGCAAATTCTTTGGCTTCAAATGTTTTTTGCATTACATCTTGTATTTTTTTAAGCTCATCCTTTGAAATATTGATATTTTCAATATTGAAATTTACAAGTTCTAAGCCATATTTATTCAATAAGACTTTAAGGTCATCTAAAGTTCCAGAAGATAGCTCATTTAGATTTGCATTAATTTCTAGAATTGATATTCCTTTCTGAAAATTTTCTGCAATCCTATTAGACATTGTTTGAATTATTTCACCAATTAAATAACTATGAATCTTAGTATCATCTGCTAAGCTCTGACTCCCCACAATCTGCATCAGAAAAGACCTAGGATCAACAATTCTTACACCCCATTGACCAAATGCTCTGACAGAAACTGGAAATCCAATTGATTTATCCATTAATTGTATTGGGTTTGAAGTACCCCATTTGAGGTCCCTTTTAACAGTTGTAGCGACGTACCATATTTCTGCTGGAAAAGGTGTATCTCCACCAAAAGGTAAATTAATGATTCTATTTAGGATCGGTAGGTTACCGGTAGAAAGTGTATGTGTTCCAGGATCAAAAATATCAAGGGCTTCTCCACCTTTTACGAAAATGGCTTTTTGCCCTTCACCAACGATAAGTTGCGATGCCATTTTGATTTTTTCATTTGGATACTTCCAAACAAAAAATCGATCGCTAGGTGATTCGTGTTTAATTACATCAACTAAAGCCATAATTTAGTCTGTAAATATAATAAGTAGAAAAAGTAATGAAACGGCAATAAAAATACCTATTCCAAACTTAGTATTAAATTGCCCCTTCTTTTCAGCAATTTTTTCTATTTTGGTTTTACCATCTTCAATAGCTTTATCCAAAATTTCTGAAAATTTCAGTATGTTGGCGTTTTCATCAGCGAACTTTATAGCTGTAGAAAGCTCATCAGACTTTGCTATCCATGCACTGGGAACAGGATTATTTGCAAAAGAGCTCCATAAATCCTGACTTGAAAAATCTGTTGAGTAAGTAATTCTGGATTTAAGATATATAGCTAAATCTGAGATATCTTGTTCTTCGATTGGAATATATAAATTATTTATTTCAGCTGCAATTTTTCTATTAGGATCATCCTCAAAAATATCATCATCAAAATTTAAGTCTACCTCTCCTATTTTTGATTCAAGTTTTTTTATTTTTTCTTTAAAATTTTCTAAGAATTCTAGATAACTATTAAAAACAGTTTCTTCTATAAATTCACCTTTGTCATTTTTAATTACGGCACCGCAATAGCTACAATTCTGATTATCCAGATTTGTAGCAGGCCCACCACATTTGCTACACGAACTCATTCATCCAGTATAGCTAGAAATAATCGACATTAGAAGATTTAAATCCTTCGTACCTTAACCCTTCCAGTAACATAAAAGCCAAGAAATATTATAGAGCTGTTTTTCATTGAAGGATGTCTCGTATTAATCAAGGTTTTGACTCTTCTGACAGTTTGATCACAGTTTGGTGAATAATTGGAGCAGTATTCGGACCCAAGGATACAACCTCCCCATAAGTTTCTTCACTCTCACCATAGATCCAAGGAGCGTCTTTATCCCATTCGCTCTTAGGAATAATGTAGCCGATAGCATCATTTGCTAAGTTCACCATGAGGTTTAACTTTCCTGGAAGTTGACTGCGCAAAGGTGGCACTTCTTGAGGTTCTATAGCGAAATCAGCACCCTTAGGATTTTCTATCCCACCCACAGCAATTTCTGGATATAGTTCGCCAGGTATACCTGTAATAGTTGCATCACCTAATTGGATGAATGCCACTTCAGTGAGGTATCTTATAAATGGTGGCATTAGATGAAATTGAGGACTGCTGTCGACTACGCCAAGGAGAGTGCCTATTGAAAGCATGAAATTCTCTATACCTAATTCTACTTCGATAGCGCGGAAAGTTATTGTTGGTTCTGGGCTAGGAACAAATTTATTTTCATCGAACGCGTCAATGACGCTATTTGCCAGACTATAACCAAAGGTACGGGCTTTAGAGTGTCCTGGTTCAGTAAAGGTTCTCTCTAAAAAAGGATCATAGATGGTATCACTTGGTCCAGAAGTCATTAAGCCTCCAATATTGCCGGTCAGCCATAATGTGGTTCCACCCAGTCCAGGTTTAAATAACTGGTCGTCGTAATAAATGCCTTCGCTGAGTCCTCTTCTAAGATAGCCGGCCACATCTGCTGTTAATTCTAGATTTTTATCCCAAGCAAGCTCTACATGAATTCCAAAATTAACCAATGTACCTATAATTGAACCGTCAGGTCGGCTGAATAATAACGCTCGAATGTCTTCATCTATGACGATGGGTTTACGTTTATCTTTGATTGGCGTTAATGGGTTAGTTGGAATACGTGCCATGCTCATCTGCGCAGGCTCTAAGTTATCTATTGCTTTATTCAGTGCATCTAGAATATTTTGCTGTAATTGCTGCATATAACCAGGATCAACACCGGAGCTCAAAAAACTTGGCCCCCAAAGACCTTGAGTATCGGGACCTTCATGATTGTGAGTTGCATGCACCATAAGATAATCTAAACCCCAGCCCGTAGGCACGGCTTCGCGAACACCAAGTACAAATTTGCGCATCAAGCCGACCGTATCTGCGGTTACAATTCCAATACGATTTTTGCCATCATCAATTACTACGGCCACTACCATAAGGTTGTCTTTGATGCCCTGAGCAGGCCGTTGATTTTGAAAACCTGCCATCCATACAGCATCGAATTTTCCATTACCATTCACATCTGTCCATAGATCGATATCAGGATCAAATTGGGCATCATTATCTACGTCAACCCACTGGTCTATTAGGTCAGGAGTAATTGAGAGCTGCGCAAACCCAACTTGCAATTCTCCTGCCTGAGCTCGAGCAAGCAGAAGAATTCCTAAAATTACTAATGTTAAAGAGTTTTTTCTCATAATTAAAATTACTCTATTGATTTCAAAGGTTTTTTATTCCTAAACAGAGCCAATAGAGGCATAAAGAAAAGCCATGTCTTATGATAATTTTTTGGAAATAGTCGTTGAGAAAGATCTAATAGTTTTGCATCTAAGCCAATAAAAATTCGACTCTTGTTTTTCTTTACTCCATTTAGAATTATTTTTGCAGCCTTGCTTGGATGCATGCCTCCTTCTTTAAAAAGCTCTCCCATTTCTTGCTGAGTTTTAGGAGCATTCTTGGTGAAGATAGATGATCTGGCTTCATTATCCTTAAAATCTTCATCACTCATTCTGGCCGTTGCAGCAATATTTGTTCCAATNTGCCCTGGATGAACACAGTGTATTTGTAAATTGGGATTAGTTTCTTTCATTTCCAGCGCAAGACTTTCTGTAAAACCTCTGACAGCAAACTTGGTAGCATGATAGGCAGTTTGCCCAGGCACAGCCACCATTCCAAAGATTGATGAGGTATTAACAATAGCTGCCTCAGAGTGATTTATCAGATGAGGTATAAAAGCCCTTGTGCTGTTAATTACTCCATCAAAGTTAATGCCCATGACCCAATCCCAATTATCTTCATCCATGTCTTTAAAATGAGAGCCAGCAGTAACGCCAGCATTATTAAAAACTAAGTCTACTTTTCCATGTTGATCTATGACTTTTTGAGGTAGCGCCTCAATAGACTCTTTATCGGAGACATCTAAAAGATGCGAAGAAACTGATACATTATATTTCCTCAACATAGCTAGAGTTTCGTTCAATGTTTCCTCATTTACATCGCAGACACAGACATCAGCTCCATCTTTTGCAAGAAGTATTGCCAGGTACCTTCCCATTCCAGAACCTGCTCCAGTAATTACAGCTACTTTTTCTTTGAAAGTTTTCATTATTCAGTGCTTGAAGGAAGATCAATCATGCCAAGCTTTAGATAAAGGGTTAATAAATCTCCTACCCCTCGCTGACTTATAATCTTGCCATCTTTTATAGTTAGAACAGTTACATCCCTAAAACTAATTTCATCACCACTAGCTGGGTGTGAACCGCTAATTGATAATATGACAATAATTTTATCNCCAGCATCTATAAGTTGTTCAATATCTTCTGTGTAGCCTGGAAGATCATTGTGAACTTGAGTTGCTAGGGCACAAACCCCTTCCAATCCAGTCCCCCAATCTGTATGAGGATAATCAGCCTTAAAATCATCAGAATAGAACTCACTAACTCTAGAGACATCGCATTCATTCCAAATGATCTGCATGGCATCTCGGACTAACTCTTCATTTTTTATCATATTAATTTTCTCTTACTGGTTTAATACAGCTTTAAAAAAGCTAATGCCTTCTAGTTCACTTTTGCCTCCTGCATCAGCATCAGTCCCATAACTGCTATTTGCAGAGAGTTTTACGATAACGGTATTATTTTCGGGGGAAACATAAACAAATTGGTTGTAAACTCCAATCGCAGAAAAATCACCGCTACTATCTGGAATCCACCACTGATAACCATACCCAATTGGGAAGTCTGAAAGAGGATTATCACCCGGCATAAGATGAGGTGCATCAGGTTTTGTAGATGATGCAACCCAGTCACTTGGAATAATTTGTTTATTATTTATATTTCCACCCAGCCGATATAATTCTCCAAGCTTTGCATAATCTCTAGCTGTTGCCATAAATCCAGCATAGGCCATCTCCATATTGTCTGAATCAATAATCCAATAGCCATTTTTTTCCGCACCCATTGGAGCCCACAACATTTTTTGCATATATTCTGATATAGAAATTCCAGTAGCCTCTCTCAATAACATGCCTAATGCTTGAGTATCGGTTGAGTTATATCGATTAAATGAGCCTGGNTCCAGTTCTTTTTGAAGAGAAGACGTAAATTCATCCAAAGATCCACCCATCGCAAAAATTCTTGCAGACCGATTAATATCTGAATTTGGATCCCCGTAGTCTTCATTCCAAGAAGCGCCTGATGACATTTGNAAAATATCTTTAATTCTTACATTGTCATATGCAGAATTCTTTAATTGAGGAACATAGTCCGTGATTTTNTCTTCTATGCTTTTAATATACTGCTGATCAATCGCTATTCCTATNAGCGCAGAGATAAAACTTTTTGCCATTGAAAATGANAACCAATGAACATCCNGACCNCCAGTTAACCAATAATTTTCATACTTAATTTCCCCATTTTGAATAATTAACAATGCAGCTGTATCAGTTCTTGATAGATACTCATCCACGCTGAGCATTTTTCCTTCATAAACAAAATTAGCAGGTAAATCTATAGGTTCTCCAAGTTGAAAAACCATAGGGTTTGATGATGGCGAAAGCGTGGTTGTTGGGAAGAATTTATAGACTCTATTAAAGTTTTGATATTGTTCTTCACCCGCAAACAATGAACCAACAAAAGCTAGTCGATCTTCTCGAAGCAATGACTCATCTTCTTTTTTGCCAAAGGCTAATTCGCTTACAACACCAAAAGTATAAGACGGCAGGAGTAATAGCGTGAGGAGGATATTTTTCATAACTATAAATATACAATAAATGCTGTAATCACGCTTTGTGTTTTATGTAGTTACTTAAGGGGAGGGCTTAGTAACATAAGATTGGTCTCAAAATTCCCGTATGGGATGCCAATTTCTCTTCAAGTTCTTTAAATAGAGCGTCAGAGATGTTCGATATCACCAAAAATACATCTTAATATTGCAGAAAGCTAGCACCTGAGTTATTTTTGTATTTGTGCAAATTAAATGCAAGATAATACTGCTCACATCTTTAATCCTTGTTGCCTGCGGTGGGGGCGGAGGTGGTGGCAGCGCTTCAAGTGTTGTAGTTCCAGCACCAAATGTTGCGCCCACAATAACAGGCTCAATTTCAGAAATTAGAGTTGGTGAATCATTAAACTTTCAACCTAGTGCGAGCGATCCAAATGGTGATTCTTTAACCTATAACATTACAGGAGCTCCAGAGTGGACAACCTTTAATTCAAACTCTGGGTTATTGACAGGCAAACCTGCCTCAGAGGACTTAGGATCTATCTACGCAATATCTATTTCAGTTTCAGATGGGCAGCTTTCATCTTCCATTTCGTTTAACTTGACTGTAGTGAAGCCATTATTTAGATTGAATATAGAAGTTTCATCTATGGCAGACCACATGAATATGGCTATCATATTTTCAGCGTGTTTCTTTAATCAAGAAGATGAGCAATGCAGCGAAGGAGAAGAAGAAATTTTAATTTCTCANAATGGAATTACCTCATCAGTAAATTCAATTGAGGCAGGGAGCTTATTTGCTCTATCAATAGATAGGCAGCCAGGACGCCAAAATTGTTTATTATCCGAAGAGCTCGGGCAGATTGGATTTGGAGATCAATTAATTATGGTTGAGTGTGAGGATGACGAGTCCGCTGCCTTATTTAATACCAATAAACTCCATAAAATCAGAATCACCATGCCCATTGAAGAATGGGAAAGATTCGGCTTAGATTATGAAAGAGCTAATTATAAAAATGGAAATGCGAGAGGTGAATTAAATCCTTGGGCCGAAGCCTTTTGGTCCCATAGCGAGATATATCGACAAGCTGATTTTGAATATTTAAATAGTGATGGGGGTGTAGAGACCCAATTAAAAAATGTTGGGTTTAAGATGAAAGGCAATACCAGTCGACGCGCACCTGCTGTAGATGTGATTCAGCAAGATGGCTCTATTAAGTCAATCCCTCAAAGGTTTAGCTTTTCTATTAAGTTTGATGAAAAGTTTGATGAAAATGAAGGAGTTTATGCATGCATTGATCAAACGGGCTCGCCCGCTGCAATTCCAGGACCGCCTTGTCTCAATAGAGTAGGAAAAGATATAGAAGTTGTGCCCGAGAATGATGACAGGGCATTCATGGGCGTAGAAAAGGTTTATTTTAGATACAACAGAGATGACCCTTCTTATCAAAGAGAATTACTAGCACATACAATTTTAAATCAGATCGGAGTTCCCACATCTAGAGTTGCGCATGCAAGCATAGAGCTTGTATTAACAGGCTCATGCAATGTAAATATTTGTGCAGCAAACCAAGTTTTTAATATGGGCATTTTCCAGATGGTAGAGCAGGTCGATAAACTTTTTTTGAAAAGATTATTTCGAAAGAATGGATTCCTTTTTAAGGTGGCGGGAAGAGATTTAGCTGAAACTCAATCTACCGATCCGCTATGCATTCCTTACGAGGACGAGAGCGGTTATTCGAATGCAAAGTTCTGTGATATTGGCGTTGAGAAACCAGATCCTCTATCTAGAGAGGAGTGGCTTGGAGTAGAAAATTACTTAAACCCATCATTTGTTAACTCAGATATAAACGATGGAGGAGAGGTTTCTCAATTCAAACCATATGAACCTAACTACGATTTAAAATCAAAGAAAAGTAAAATCAAGGATGGGAGAGAATTGCTGCAAGACTTTATCAAGTTCGTGCAAACATCCCCAAGCGCAGAAATGCTTGCAGAACAGTTTGATGTTCAAGGTTTTATTAAAGCTCAGGCTGCAGACATAGCTATGGGCGCACCAGATCATTATGCTCGAGTAGCAAATAATTTTTATCTTTACTTCAATCCTTTGATCTCAAGATGGGTTTATATTGCAACCGATTATGATTTTGTTTTTAGAGATCATCACCCTCAGTGGGGCTTGTCATTAAATGCTTTTCAAGATATTGCATATACTTATGCATTTCCAGCATTTGGTAAAGTTTCATGGACTGATAGAGAGTTAGGCGATGTTACTCCTATTTTATGGGATATTATTTTTGCAACTCAAGCAAACAGAGATTTGCTATACAAGGATCTTAGGTCTATTTTGGATAATCAATTAGATTGGGCGGGTGATATTTCTGGGTTGCTTGATGGACGAGATGATTTAGTTAGAAACGTTATTCAATCGACCGATGCAATCAATCCTCCAGGTTGCCAACATATCTATAATTCAAACGCGATTGATTCAGAAAACATGGATTTATGTGATTTTAATGATATTTCTATTAAAAAATTTATTGAGATAAGAAGGAACACTCTTAATGATGAATTAAGTGCAGCAGGTTTTTAAAAATATATTTAGCCTATAAAAAAATTATTTATTAGTAATTTTTAGCTGGAGAGTTGAGCTTGCCTCTCTCATTCCGCCAATATTTTTTGCATTAATATAACCAATACCTTGTAAGGCTTTTTCTGCTTTGCCTGACCTTTTGCCACTTCTACAGTATAAATATATTGTTTGTTCTTTATTTTTAGTTGCGAGCTCTATATTTTGCAAAATACCATCCAGAGGAATATGAATGGCAGTTTCAATAAATCCTTCATTCCATTCAGCATCTGTTCTTACATCTATAATAATTGGATTTGATGCCTGAGTTAATTGAAGCTGATCCTCAGCAAGTGCCCCAAAGCCTCCAAAGAGCATCAATGTAAGGAGAATTTTTCCCATAATTATTATTTAATCAACCCGGTACATAATGGTTTGCTCGCCATCTAAAAAGTTTGCTTCATCTTTCCTAATAGCTTCAATAACTTCTTCATGTGTGCCTCTTTCAAAGAATTGATTTAAGCCTTCCTCATCATCAAAGGTAAGCTCTGTAATAACGTTGAATAGACTATGGCCACCATCTGACTCCAACGGCAACGCATCATTAAGCATGTGAGACTCAAGTAAATAAGTTCTTTTATAGCCTGATAGGGTTGGAAAAAGGCTCTCAATTAAAGGCACATGGTTGTTTTCATAATAGGAAGCAAAATCTTCTTCAGAGATTGAAGGTTTTTTACAGATTAACGCTATAAGTTTTGGCATAAATTAAGATTAACTCATTGAATAAAATTTTCATATCATCCGTCTAAAGTCACTCTAAATATACAATGAAAATGTTAAACTGATTGAAACAAAAATTTATGTCAATTATTACAGTATCAATGCTGGAGAAGCATTACCCAGACCCTGAAATCAAAGGGACGACTTTTGCTGCAGTTAATAAAATAAATTTGAGTATTAATGCTGGTGAAATTTTTGGGTTACTGGGCCCCAATGGAGCTGGCAAAACATCAACGCTTGAGATGCTCGAAGGGCTTAATGAAATTGATGGCGGAAGCGTTGTGATAGATGGCATTGATGTGAAGATCAATCCTTACGAAGTAAAAAAAATTATAGGTGTGCAGCTTCAATCGAATGAATACTTTGATCGTTTGAATTTATCAGATTTATTAACTCTTTTTGCAAATCTTTACTCAACAACCGTTGATCCAATGCATTTACTTGCAAAGGTCAATTTAGAAGATAAGGCTAATGCCAAACCTGACGATCTATCAGGCGGTCAAAAACAACGATTCTCAATTGCTTGCGCATTGGTGCACAATCCTAGAATCCTATTTCTTGATGAGCCCACAACTGGTCTAGATCCGCAAGCTAAACGTAATTTATGGAATCTTGCAAAAGACCTTAATGCTGATGGGATGACCATTGTTCTAACAACTCACAACATGGAAGAAGCAGAGCATCTCTGTGACCGAATTGCAATTATGGATCAAGGCCAAATTATTGCTGAAGGAACACCACAGCAACTAATTTTAGATCATGCTCCTGAGCCGCCTAAAGCAGCTTTGCATGGAAATATAGAAGATGTATTCCTGGTGTTAACTGGCCATGGATTGAGAGACTAAAAATGCTGACCAAACTTCAACTACATCTAGCAGCAATCTTTGTAAAAATTTTTTATAGAGATCGACAAGCTATCTTTTTTAGCTTGCTCTTTCCATTGATCTTTACAGGAATCTTTTTATTCTCAGATGGCGAGCCTGATCCATTGAAGCTTGGATTGGTCAACGAATCTAACAATGAGCTTTCTATTAAATTTGTAGAGATGGTTAAGCAAGAAAAATTTTTTGAAGTGAAAGAGGGCAGCGCAAGTGAACTAAAGGCAGAGCTTATTGCTGGTGATCAAACAGCCATTATCATTATTCCAAGATCTTTTAACAACCTCTTAGACCCAGGCAAGCTTCGGCTGTTGTTAGATGCATCGCAGGTTAGACAAGTCGATGCTATTCAAGATTCTCTTGAGGCAACATTGCTTTCAATCGAGAGGAATATTAGAAATATTGAACCTATGTTTTCTCTTCAGCTTGAGGATGTAAAAGCTCGACCTCAACGATACATTGATTTCTTATTGCCAGGTATTCTGGCTTACATGCTGATGAACTTATGCATTGCAGGCAGTGGATTTAATATTGTTGAATACCGCAGAAGAGGGATCCTCAAAAGGCTTTTTGTAACTCCTATCCAACCCAAAGATTTCATCATTTCGATTGTCTTAGCGCGCATGCTCATTATTATGATTCAGCTTTCAGTTATCTTGGCGCTTGCAATAGGGCTCTTAAAAATAAATATTATTGGCGGTCTTTTGCCCCTTTATGGCACGATTTTATTTGGTGCCTTTATTTTTCTCTGTGTCGGGTTCTTTCTTGGCAGTCTTGCAAAGACTCAAGAATCAATCCGTCCAATTGTTTTGCTCTTTACATTTCCGCAGTTAATTCTTTCAGGCATCTTCCTCCCCATCACCTCATTGCCTGATTTTATTCAGCCTATTGCTCACTTATTACCATTAAGTGTAATAGCCTCAACCATGAGAGATATTGCCAATGATGGCGCATCTCTAATTGCAATGAATTTAAATTTTTTAGGCATAATTCTCTGGGTTCTTATCAGCTTTTTTGTCGCTACAAAGTTTTTTGTTTGGCAAAAAGTAGCCTCCTAATTTTATTATTAAATCTCTAGCCATTTATATAAATTTATATATAATTGACAACGATATCAGTAGGGCTGATTAATAATTATGAAAAAAGAAGAATTAGTTGAAATATTTTCTGACTTGCATCCTGAAGATACTGCAGGCCAGATGACTGGCGAGGTGCATTTATCTGATGGGACTATTATCAAAACTGACTCCTTAAGGGTAGACATGGATGGCGGAAGAATTATTCTTTCAGAAGAGAAATCCAGCATGTATCAAACAAACAAAAGAAATTGGATTCAGGAACTAATTTTTTATCAAAATAAAAAGCGACAATCTGCTTAGTTTTTAAAAATTAAAATTCCAATAACTTCTTATTGGTAAAATCTGACGTAATCAATAATTAATTTTTGCGAATCCTCGCATGTTAACGAATTACATATTTCCGCTGGAACTGGAGATTGAACGAAGTTGCCACCTACTGCCACATTTAAAATAAGATAAAAATCTTCATTGAATGGGTAGACATCCCCAAGCGAATTATTTAATGAAGTCTCAAATACCAGATGCTCCTTATCAACAAAAAAAGATACTCTGCTTTTATTCCAAACCAATGAAATGGTATGGAATACGTTATTAAAATTAGCTCCCTGTGATTCATTGTATTCTCCACCATCAAACATATGGCCATTTTGATAGAAGTGCAAAGTGGAGAGTATTTTTTGCGTATTACTTCCCCTTGCTTCCATTAAATCAATTTCCCCGCTTCTGGGCCAGTTCCCATATTTATTTTTAACGGGCATCATCCAGATTGCTGGCCATAAACCTCTTCCTTGAGGAGTCTTAAATTTTATTTCTATGATTCCAGGAGCGGAAAAATTAAATTTGTTTTTTGTTATTAACTTTGCTGATGTGTAAGTATTTTCAGCAATATCATCATGCAGTGGAATTATTTTCAATAGACCATTAGAGAGCTCATAATTGCTTGAGTTGTTGGTGTAAAACTGCAATTCATTATTGCCCCATCCTGGCAAATCAAAGTTTGAGCCATCGCCCAGTTGAAATGCCCATTTTTCATCATCAATTATTGTCTGCGTGAACTCATCTTGCCAAATTAAATCAAGATTAGAATCAATGGCAATGCTGTTACTGATGCTTGGGGCAGTTTCTGAAACTAAGTTTTGAGAGGGAATCATTTCCACAGGATTGCTTCCCCCGCTAGAGCAGGCTGTAAAAATATATAAAATTAGAAGATTTTTATGGCCTGATTGAATTAGTTTATACATGTAATTTTTAAGACCATTCCTGCATCAATTTTACACCAAAAAGTGACCTTCATACAGACTTAGCAAACCATTATGCCTTGCTTTTGACTCGCTTATAGTTACCAAAACTCACTAAGAAAATTTTATGATTTTGAGCAGTAAAAAAATAAGTTTCGTAGCGAAATGAAATTGATAAAAATTAAGCTATTTCAAAACCCAGAAGAGCTGTACCTTTTTGTAACTTGAGGCGTTGTAAACCTTATCAATATAGGGTTTTTTATGTATTTAATTTGCATCAAATTCGCAATGCTGTGTTAATTAGTGTATAAAGCAGGTTACTAAAATTAATTTTATCTAATTCTTAGGGAGATAATAATGTTAAATAAAGCTATCTGGACAGCATCAAAGCTATCCTTAACTACAATAATCGCTTTGAGCTCAATGCTTTCAGTTGATTCTTTTGCACAAGACAATGAATACGTTGAAGAAGTTGTCAGTATCGGTACTCGCGGAAAGCCTAGATCTGTTTCTAGTTCCCCGGTNCCAGTAGATGTGCTNAGCGCTGAAGATATCAGCAAAACTGGTACAGACGACTTATTAATGCAGCTTCAAGGAAGTGTTCCTTCATTGAATGTTCATTTACAACCTATTAGTGATGCAGCGAGTATGATTCGTCCTGCTAACTTAAGAGGTCTTTCAGCTGACAGTACTTTAATCTTTACCAATGGCAAAAGACGTCATCATGCTTCAGTTATTGCCTTCCAAGGCGGTGGTGTAAACGATGGTTCTCAGGGAGCAGATATTTCTGTAATCCCAGCTATCGCTCTTAAAAGAGTCGAGGTCCTAAGAGATGGTGCTTCAGCCCAATATGGTTCAGATGCGATTGCAGGTGTTATCAACTTTGTATTAGATGATATTTCAGAAGGCGGAAGTCTTTCATACAAAATGGGTGAATACACTGAAGGTGATGGTGCTACAACTACTATAGCTGGTAAGTACGGCATGCCTCTAGGTCAAGATGGTTTTGTAACAACAAGTTTTCAAATTAGACAGGCTGATGACACTTCAAGAAGTGTACAAAGACCTGATGCTGCAGCTCTTATAGCTGGCGGCAATACTTCAGTTGCTACTCCAGCACAAATCTGGGGTGCTCCAAAAATTGATGATGATGTAACATTCTTCTTGAATTCTGGCGTAACAAACAGCGACGGCTCAGAGTCATATGCTTTTGGTAACTACTCTGAAAGAGATGTAGATGGCGGCTTCTATTACAGAAATCCAGATGGCAGAAGTGGTGTATTTACAATTGGTGACTATAGAGCTGTAGGTAATGTTGATGGAACTTGTGCATATGGTACAGGTGCATCAGGACAGGTTGATCCTTCAAACTATGCTACTAGAGATGCAATCATGGCTGACCCAAGTTGTTTCTTGATGAATGAAATTGCTCCTGGTGGTTACACACCAAGATTCGTAGGCACCATTACTGATACTTCTCTAACCATGGGAAGAAGAGGCGATATTACAGATGGCTTCCTAAGTGGCCATACATATGATGTAAGTGGTTCAGTAGGNAGAAACGAAGCTGATTTTGGATTAAACAANACAGTTAACCCATCAATGGGTCCAGATACTCCTCGTAACTTCTACACTGGCTCATACATTGAACTTGAAAAAACATTCAATTTTGATCTTACAAGACAAGTTGATTCTATGACTATTGCATACGGAGCTGAGTGGAGAGAGGAAACTTTTGAAGTGATCTCAGGTGAAGAAGCTTCATGGAAAGCAGGCAAATATGCTCTTCAAGGTTTTAATGTTGGATCGCACGGATTTGCTGGATTTTCACCAGACTCTCAAGGTGCTTTTACAAGAAGAAGTTATGGTCTTTATGTTGATCTAGAAAATCAAGTTAGTGATGAGCTATTACTTGGTGGTTCTTTTAGGTATGAAGATTACACAACATTTGGCGACACAAATGACTTTAAACTTAATGCAAGATATCAGGTTTCAGAAAACCTAGCATNGCGTNCTTCAACCAGTACTGGTTTTAGAGCTCCTACACAGGGTCAAGTTAACGTTGTAAACACTCAAACAACTTTGGTTGACGGTCAGTTAACTCAGGCTCAAACATTGCCTGGTTTCAAACTTGGCGCAGGTCAATTAAACCCAGAAGAAGCAACTAACACTTCATTTGGACTTGTTTACAATGCAGGTGACTTATCTTTCACTGCTGACTTCTTTGTCATCGAGCTTGAAGATAGGGTTGCTTTAACAAGTAATGCAGCTCCTACAGCGGCTCAAGTTGCAGCTATGGGCGCAGCTGGCATACCTAACCCAGAATTAATTGGTCAGGTGAACTACTTTACAAATGATTTTGATACCGAAACCACTGGTTATGACTTGGTGGCTGTGTACAACACTGAATTATTCGGTGCAGATGCAGACATTAGTGCAGCATGGAATCACACTGAAACAGAAGTAACAAATTCTGGAGCAGTTACAGGTGCTTCAAAAATTAAACGTTTAGAAGAAGGTCTTCCTGAAGACAGAATGACTATTACTGTTGCTCAAACATGGAGCGATAAAGTAAGCTCATTTGTTCGTGCAAACATGTATGGAGAGTACTATGCAGTTCATGCAGATTGGTTCGGTACTACTTCAGATGCTGAATGGACAGTAGATGCATCAGTCAGCGTTCAGCTAACAGATAACTTTAGCTTATCAGCAGGTGTACAAAACCTATTTGACACAGAGGCATTAAAAATTGATGGCTCAGCTGGCGCAAACGCTGAAGGCGTTCCTGGAAACGTACTTGGAGGAATCTATTATGAAACTTCTCCTTACGGTATTGAAGGCGCTTTCTGGTATGTGAAAGCTGGTTACAACTTCTAAGTTAAAGCTTAAGAATTAAAAAGGGTGCTTATAGCACCCTTTTTTTTGTTAAAAATTAATTCTTAGAGGTTGCTGAAATGCAATAGAGCCCAAAAGAAACTGCGGGACCAATACCAAATGCAAAAATAAGTGTTGCCAAACCAATCGAGCCACCAAGTGTCCAGCCAATACTAATAACTGCTATCTCTAGCATGGCTCTAACCCAAGCAATTGGGAGGCCAGTTACTCTTTGAAATCCGGTCATCAAGCCATCACGAGGACCTGGCCCTAGGTTTGCAATTAAGTAGATTCCACTAGCAATGCCNACCATCACAGTTCCTGCAACAGCCTGNAGTAATTTTAATCCCTCATGTTCTGGGCTTGGTAGAAAGGGAAGAGACCACTCTATGACGGCAGCAATAATAATTACATTGAGTATAGTGCCAACTCCTGCGGGCTGTTTTAAAGGGATCCATAAAATCAACACGGCAAGACTAATTAGAAAAGTGAGCACACCTATACTTAAGCCTGAAGTTTTAGAAAGTCCTTCAGCGAGAACAGTCCAAGGGCTCATTCCAGCACCTGCAGTAATAATTAGTGACTCGCCCAGCCCAAATAATGTCAAACCAAAACAAAGAATAAAAACGGTAAGTGGTTTGGGAGAAAAGTTTAATGGTTTTTCTGAGCTCCATTGAGCCATGGGTACAGATTTAATTGAAAAGATTTGCATGACGAGTTTGCTTAGAATTAATTTGAGATAGTGTAAGTGAACACAGATTAAATTACTGCTTTAGAAAAAAATAAAAACAACATCCAGTCATTTCAAATATAATTTGTAGGATGGATAAATCAGATATTTCTCGAATTATTGAAATGGCATGGGAGGATAGAACTCCTTTTGATGCCATTGAAGTTCAATATGGTTTAAAGGAACAAGCTGTTAAAGAACTAATGAGAGACAACTTAAAATCTTCCTCATACAAATTATGGAGAAGAAGGGTAACCGGGCGGTCAACTAAACACCTTGCAAAAAGGAGTTTCAGTGTTGGGCGACATCAATCGTACGATCAAAATAAGCATTAATTATCTTGCTAATATCCCTGAAGGTCATGGGTTCTATTGGTTCATGATTATTGCCATTGGTTTTTTTACCTTAATTAATTATGTATTTTTCTGGTTTACTGGATACGAGCTGTTCCCACCAGGTTTGAGGGTGTAGCTTCTTTGATTATATAAAAATTTCCAGTTAGTATTAATNCATANAAAACATAAGGAGTTAAGAATGGATAAAATATTATTTTCTATCATTTTGATTGCATCTCTTGGAGTTCAATCAGCCCATCATGAAGAGAAGAAAGTAGCTGCACAAGGCATTATCTCTTCTGAGATTTTTGATCTAGCAGGCGAACTAGATCTACATATTGAAAAATATGAATCATGCGGGCAAGCAGATGGCGCTAAGCACTACCACCCATATGGAACTGTTGTTTATGTTTTGGAGGGTGAAACTACAACAAACTCCTCAGGCTCTTATGAGCCAGTTACAAAAGATGAATTTTGGTTTGAGAAATCAAATTGGGTGCATGGCGGAGTGGACCCAAATGCTCCAAGTGTAGATGATGATCAATGCAGCAAGATGTTAATTATTAGAGTTGCAAAAAAGGGAGAATCACCGACTGTATTTGTAGATTAGTTAGCTTAGACTTGAATTAATATTTTTAAGCTTATCAGCTCCTGGGCACAAATTTTCGTCTGAGATTTTGTTTAGAGGCGTGTCTGATATATTCAGTATTTCAGCATGATCTTTAACTTCGGGATTGATATAGAGGAGGCCGGTTAATACTGTTCCAGTTTTTTCTGCTTCATTCAGTCTTTGTATTGCCTCGCCTTTATCCAGTGGATTATATTCAGATGTAAGTTTTTCAAGGGTAATTTTTGCCCCATCATGAAGAGGAACATCCATTTTCTTTCCTTCTGCATAATCAGCTTTAATTTCTTGACCAATTGGAACAAAGTCAAGGCTGGAAACAGATTTATTGTGTTCCCTAATGTGATCATAGCTTTTAGTTGATCCAGTATGATTATTAAATGTGACACATGGGGAAATAATATCTATCAGCGCAAATCCTTTAAATTTCATAGCTGCCTTAAGAAGTGGAACTAATTGATCTTTGTCTCCTGAAAAACTTCTAGCTACAAACCCAGCACCAAGTTGGATTGCCATGGCTGGTAAATCAATCGGAGCTAAAAGGTTTTCTTCACCATATTTGCTTTTAGATCCTTGGTCATTGGTGGCTGAGAATTGTCCTTTTGTGAGGCCATAAGTTCCATTATTTTCCAATATATATGTAATGTTGAGCTGTCGTCTTGCAGCGTGCATGAATTGGCCTATGCCAATTGCAGCAGTATCTCCATCTCCGGATACACCCAGATACATTAAGTCTTGATTGCCTAAATTTGCACCCGTGGCAACAGATGGCATGCGCCCATGAACAGAATTAAATCCGTGCGCCTGATTAAGGAAATATGATGGTGATTTGGACGAGCAACCAATACCTGATAGCTTTGCAATTTGGTCAGAAGAAAGGCTTAGATCATAGCAGGCTTCAATAATTGCGGCGCTAACAGAGTCATGACCACACCCAGCGCATAGGGTGGAGATCGTTCCCTCATAATCTCTTCTTGTCAGGCCTAGATGATTTCGNTCTAAATTAGGATGACTGTTAATAGGTTTAACAATATAGGTCATTTGAGATCCTCTGCAGTTAAGAGTAATTGATCTGATGCCAGCGTATCAATAATTGAATCGGTTATAAATTTAGCTGTGATTGGAGCTCCATCAAAGCACAGCACTGACAGAATTTTTCGAGGATTAATTTTCCCTTCTGCTATTAACAGTGTCTTCATTTGAGCATCTCTATTTTGCTCAACAAGAAAGATTGATTCATGCTCATTAATAAAGTTCCATATCTCTAGATCAAATGGAAATGCTCTTATACGCATTGCATCAATTGGGTGACCCGATGCTGATAATTGATCTAAGGATTCTTGCATTGCAGCCTCTGTACTGCCAAAGTAAATTAATCCAATTGAACTAGCATTTGTCTCTTGCTTTAAGACTGGTTTTGGTAGAAATTTGGTTGCTCCATTAAACTTTTTTTGAATCCTGGTAAGGTTTCTAGCATTTGCTTCACCATCTTCGATGTATTTAGCATATTCATCATGAGAGCTTCCACGAGTAAAATAAGCTCCTTTCTCNGGATGGGTTCCAGGAAGCGTNCTATAAGGAATTCCATCACCATCTACATCAAGGTATCTTCCCCAAGAATCCATGCTATCCAACTCATCTTTTGACAGCACCTTGCCTCGATCAAACTCTCTTTTATCATCCCACTCAAATTCTGGACATGTCCAATCATTCATTCCAATATCAAGATCCGATAAAACAAAAACAGGGGTTTGCAGTCTGTCTGATACATCAAAAGCGTCCGCTGCAAACTCAAAGCATTCTTTCGGATCAGAGGGAATTAACATAACGTGCTTGGTATCTCCATGCGAAGCATAAGCGCAAGATAAGATGTCAGACTGCTGAGTTCTTGTTGGCATGCCAGTTGATGGCCCCCCTCGTTGAATATTAAAGATAACAACTGGGATTTCTGCAAAATAAGCCAAGCCTATAAATTCAGTCATTAGAGATATTCCAGGACCACTGGTTGCTGTAAATGCTCGAGCACCATTCCAATTAGCTCCAATTGCCATCCCAATTGAGGCAAGCTCATCTTCAGCCTGAACAAAAGCAAAGTTATTTTTGCCAGTTACTTCATCAATTCTGAATTGATCGCAATATTTTTTATAAGACTCAGCCAGAGATGTTGACGGAGTAATAGGGTACCAAGCGCAGACCGTTGCTCCTCCATATACACAACCCAATCCACCTGCATTATTTCCATTCGTCAAGATCATTCCATCTGTTAGATTTGATACTTTTACTTTTATGTCACAAACATCGGAGAGATTTGATTCTGCATAATTAAAACCCATCTCTAGCGCTTTTACATTTGGAGCAATAAGCTTTTCTTTTCCAGTGAACTGCTCATTAATTAAGTTAACAAAGACTTCTTTATCAATGTTCATTAAATATGCCAATGCACCAACATATACTAAATTTTTAAATAAGAGTCTCGTTTTGGGATTAGAAAACTCATCTACACACAATGATGTTAGAGGCACCTCTACAATGTTAATATCATCTCTATGAAATTCTCTTTTCCATGAGGAGTCATATAAAAGGTATCCCCCGGGGTTAATTTCCGCAACATCTTGGGCATATGATTGAGGGTTCATTGCGACCATAAAATCAATCCCAGCTTTTCGGCCCAAGTAGCCTTTTTCACTGGCTCGGATCTCAAACCAAGTAGGAAGACCTTGAATATTGGATGGAAAAATATTCTTTGGGCTAACTGGAATCCCTGATCGAAAAATGCCCTTTGCAAACATCTGATTTGCGCTTGCTGAGCCAGACCCATTTACATTTGCAAACTTAATTACGAACTCATTTACAGAAGAAATTTTGCTCATGAATACACCTTGGCTTCTTCGTACAAGAACGTTTGCATGTCCCATGCACCCGTAGGGCACCTCTCAGCGCAAAGGCCGCAATGCAGGCATACATCCTCATCTTTAATCATTGTTCGATTGGTTGGTAGAATTTTAGAAATAAGCAAATCTTGCTCAATATTCAAAGCAGGTATTCTTGTATTTTGTCTTACCTCATCTTCACTGCCATTAAGCATAAAATTAATGCAATCAGTTGGGCAAATATCCACGCATGCGTCACACTCAATACAAAGACTCTCTGAAAAAATAGTTTGAACATCGCAGTTCAGGCACCTTTGAGCTTCTTCCATTGCAAGGTCTTCGTCAAAGCCTTTTTCTACTTCAACCTTTAAGCTCTTTAAAGCAATATCTTGATCTGTTTTTGGAACAAGAAATCTTTTAGCTTGGGAAATATCATTATCGTAAGACCATTCATGCAAACCCATTTTCTGACTAATTAAATTAGTGCCCGGCTCAGGGCGCTCGTTAACATCTTTATTTTGACAGAATTGGTGAATAGAAATAGCTGCTTGATGACCATGAGCTGCTGCCCAAATAATATTTTCAGGCCCCCAAGCGGCATCACCCCCAAAAAAAACTTTAGGGTTGGTAGATTGAAAAGTTGTTGCATTTACAACAGGCATGTCCCATTCACCAAACTCTAAGCCAATATCTCTTTCTATCCATTCAAATGAATTATCTTGACCAATTGCTACTAAAACATCATCGCATTCAATTACAACAGGCCTATTATCGATAGGTACCAAAGAGCGTTTTCCAGAATCATCGAAGACAGCCTCAACTCTTTGAAACTCCATCCCAAACAATTTCCCATTTTTGTGAAGAAATTTCATTGGTACGTGGTTTTCTAAAATGGGAATATTTTCTTCCATTGCATCTTCAATTTCCCATTCCGATGCTTTCATTTGAGAGAAGGGACTTCGCACTACAACCTTTACATCTTCAGCTCCTAATCTTAATGAAGATCTACAACAGTCCATTGCAGTATTGCCGCCACCTAAAACAATTACTTTTTTTCCAATAGAATCAATATGCTCAAAAGCTATGCTTGTTAAAAAATCAATTCCAATGTGAATATTTTCAGCAGCTTCATCACGACCTTCTATATTTAAGTCTTTACCTTTAGGCGCTCCTGTGCCAACGAAAACAGCATCAAAATCTTCTTTTAAAAATTCTTTTAAGCTTTTAATTTCAGAGTTAAATTTAGTGGTTAAGCCCATGTTGAGTATTTGATCAACCTCAGCATCCAGAACTTCTTCAGGCAACCTAAAGGAAGGAATATTAGTTCTCATTAGTCCACCAGCTTGGGGATCTTTTTCAAAAAGAGTGCATTCATAGCCCATGACTATAAGGTCTCTTGCTACAGTTAATGAGGCTGGCCCTCCGCCAATTAATGCAACCTTCTTCCCGTTGGTTTGTTTGGGGGCTTTGGGCAGCAACTCTGAGACATCATCCTTGTAATCTGCAGCGACACGTTTTAATCGGCAAATAGCAACGGGTTTTTCATGTGTTCTAGTTCTTCTGCATGCAGGTTCGCAAGGTCGGTCACATGTTCTTCCAAGGATTCCAGGAAAAACGTTAGATTCCCAATTAATCATGTAGGCTGCTGTAAATTCATGTTGTGAGATTTTGCGAATGTATTCTGGCACTGGTGTGTGAGCAGGGCAGGCATACTGACAATCTACTACTTTATGATAGTACTGAGAATCTGAAGTGTCTGTTACAGGCATAAAGGTTTTGACCACAGAGCCCTTGCCATTGCTTTGGCTTGCTTGATCCTTAGCTGCAAATATCTTGGATTTAAATTCTTCGACCAGCGGTCCTCTTAGTTTTTGCGCTTCAGAGAGATCATGAGTGTGAAGTGAGGCCCTTAAGTCGAAACCTAAATCTTTTCTCAGATCTTTAGGCACCGCAACTTTAACCCAAAAGGTGTTATGTCTTTTAAATAAATATTTAGTATCCATATAATTTGGCTCCCCTCCAAATTATCTATAAGGTACAGGATAAATCCTTATCTTATAGGAATGACATAAATCACAATAAACATATAATAAGAAACTTGCAACCCAATAACAACAATCTTTTTTTACCTTTAAGTTAAAAATTTCGTGTGTTATAAATGTAAAAAATTAGTTTTTTATTAACAATAAAAATGAAATCTTTTCTATTAACCAAAATCTCCTTTTTGTTAGTATTTATTTTGCTTGTTAGCTGCCAGACAAAGGAAGTGAATCCATTTGAGGAAGCGAGAAATCCTTATGCTCAGTTGGGTGTTGAAGGTTACATGGGAGCTGTCATGACGTCATGCCTTGGAATAGCTCCATCAGGCCCACCCATTCAAAAAAAGAGCAGCAAAGGAACTATTTTTCATGAGGGCGGCCCCTCAGCCGAGCAAACCAATTATTTTGATTGCGTTGATGCTGAGATTATTAAAAAAGAAAATCAAGCAAACAAAGACTCTGATTGAATAGATGCATTATTTGTATTTCCTAAGCTGTTAAGATATTCGGCAATCTTGAGAGGCGCACTTATATCCGCTTCTCTTTCTGCTTGAGGATTGTAGTTAGTATTTGTATTTACATCATAGGTCCAAACTTTGCCTAGCTCATCGATAATAATTTCAATTCCCGCAATTCCAATATCATTATTGGAGAGAAAGTTTTCGTAAGCTGAAATATTCTTAAGATTAAAGCCTTTTAAAATTTTAAATTTGTTCATAATTCCCGTTGGGCAGTTTGATTCAACATGACATTTATCAGAAGGGCACAATTCAAACCCATCTGACGTATCAACCTCAACAGCATACAAAAACTTTGAATCAATAAATTCCAATCGAATTATTGTATTTGTTGGAGCATCTATAAATTTTTGAATGAGATTGATGCCATCTGGTGATTCCTGAAACTCATTGCCGTTAACATAATCTCTAAGAGATTTAATATTTGGAAACTTAAATACTCCAAGACCTTTTCCAGCTCTATTATGTTTAGTAATTAAAGGGTATCCAATTTCATTCGCACCTTCTAAAATTCTATTTTTTCTTATGGTTGCATATGTTGAAGGAGTGTTTATGCCATATTTTTCTAATTCTTGATATTGACGAATTTTACTTATCTCTAGGTCTAATGCTCTTGACCCATTAACAACGATTCGTTTATGTCTTTCTAGCCATTCTAAAATACCGACTGCTAGCTCAGGTTCAAATCTATGATTTCTGCTATGGGATGATGCGCTCATCCTGTTATAAAAAACCGCTTCGGGCGGAGTATTATTTAAATTAAGGTCTATTTTGGGTAAATACCAAAATTCATAATTTAGACCTAATAATTTAAAAGCCTCTTCGAACGGGGGGATCCAGTCATGATTTTCATGAATAACTATAATCATATTTTTTGTAATGCAATATTAAGATCATCAATAAGATCATCTGTATTTTCTAAGCCAGTAGAAATTCTAACCAAGCCCTCAGATATACCTGCCGCTTCCTTTTCTTCTGGTGAAAGAGGAGCGTGTGTCATCGTGTATGGATGACATATTAAGCTTTCAAACCCACCAAGGGACTCTGCTAATGCAAAATTCTTAATCTCTGCAAAGAATTTTTTAACAGCAGGCAGCCCGCCTTCAAGCTCAAAACTAAACATTCCACCAAATCCATTTTGTTGTTTCTTTGCGATGTCATGAGACTCGTGGTGAGGTAGACCCGGATAATAAACTTTAGCTACTTTTTTATTGTTTGAAAGCACTTCAACTAATGCCTTGGCGTTTTTTTCATGTTTTTCCATTCGAAGGCTTAATGTCCTTAGCCCTCGCATTGTTTGATAGCTATCAAATGGAGATCCAGTCAAACCAAGATTATTCGCCCAATATTTTAGCTTTGTTAACAATTCTTGATTGTTGGTGATAGCAGCACCACCAATAACGTCTGAGTGTCCATTAATATACTTAGTTGTTGAATGAACAACAATATCGGCTCCTAGCTTAAGTGGGTTTTGAAGGACCGGAGACAAAAAAGTATTATCCACAGCAATTAAGGCATTTGCTAGTTTGGCTGCAGCAGATATAGCCTGAATATCAACCACTTGCAGGAGAGGGTTTGAAGGTGTTTCAAGCCATATTAATGCAGGCTTTATTTCATCGATCTTTTTGATTGTTGCCTTAAGATTTCCTTGATTTATAAAATGAATATCAAGCACTCCTTTTTCTTTAAGAGATGTAAAGAGTCGATGAGTTCCGCCATAACAGTCATGAGGCAGTATGACGCTTGCGTTTAAATCTAAAATATTAGCAACCAACGAGATTGCAGCCATCCCTGAGCTAGTAATTTCAGCTCCTACACCTCCTTCAATCTCTGAAAGTGCATTTGCCAGTATGTCTCTGGTAGGATTTCCACATCTGGTGTAATCATACTCTGGCAAATGTCCAACTTCATCAAATACAAAATTTGTAGATAGGTATAGAGGTGGAATTACAGATCCATATTGTTTATCTGATTCAATTCCAGCGCGGCTAGCGATAGTGTCATTTTTAATTTTTTTCATTCGTTTCTCCTAGATCGCCACTTTTTGGGTGGGCAAAAAAAAACCCATCTGCTTTGCTAGATAGGTTTTTTAGATCCTTCTATTTAGCTGAATTTATAAAGCACCCGCAAGCTGAATTCAAATCGGTGCTTTGATAATTCTATGACAAATACTTAAATTTGCAAGCTGCTTATACAAATGAAATACATGAGTGGGTTGAAATCTACTTGTGCTAAAGTTTCTTTATGCCCTTAATAGAACCATTAAATGAAATCTCTGATCCTAAAGTACAGGAATTAGTAGATTTTTTTAACGAAACACTCGGCTTTTGTCCTAACTCAGTTCTGACAATGCAAATCAGACCTGAGATAGCAAAAGCTTTTGTTCAACTCAATATGGCAGTAATGGAGAATCACGGAAAATTAACACCTGAATTCAAGAGATTAATTGCTTTTGTGAGCAGCAATACAACTGGATGTCGGTATTGCCAAGCTCATACTATCAGAGCGGCTGACAGGTATGGATCTTCTCAACAGCGTCTTCAAAAAGCTTGGGACTTTGAAAACCAGGATTGTTTTACCCTAGCTGAAAAAGCTGCATTAAGATTTACTCAAGAGGCCAGTGCTGTTCCAGTGAATATTAAAGCCGCAACAGAAGCCGAGTTAAAACTTTATTGGTCTGAAGGTGATGTTGTAGAGATCATGGGGGTGATTGCTTTATTTGGCTACCTCAATCGTTGGAACGATGTTATGGCAACTAGCATTGAGGAAGGAGCAAAGGTATCAGCAGAAGATTTATTGAATGATATTTCCTGGAGTCCTGGAAAACACAGATGATTTTTTACTGAGGTTTTTTAGCTTTTTTCCAACGAGTTTTTGCTTTAGAACCTTTCTTTTTATTCTTAGCTCTCTCAGGTTTTCCGCCACCGCCACCACTAGCAGATTTTTTAAATCTACTCTTAGTTTTATTGCCCGGTTTACCTTTATTAAAACTAGGTTTTTTTCCTCTAAAATTTCTTGATCTAGATTCTTTGGAGGGCTTATCGGTTGGTTTGAAACCTTCTTCAGTTTTTTGATCAATCTTGCTCTTGAGCAACCCTTCAATTCCCCTCAGAAATTTATGCTCATCAACGCTCATAAAAGAAATTGCGGTTCCTTCTTTTCCCGCGCGTCCTGTGCGACCAATTCGATGAATGTAGTCATTAGGATAGGTGGGCATATCGTAATTCACAACATAAGGAAGATTGCTGATATCAATTCCTCTAGCCGCCACGTCAGTTGCAACTAGCACTCTTACATCTTTTTCTTTAAATTCTCTTAGAGCACGCATTCGCGCGCCTTGTGTTTTATCGCCGTGAATTGTTGCAGTTTGAATATCAGCTGCATTGAGTTTTTTGGCTATTTTTTCTGAGCCATGCTTAGTTCTAGAAAAGACCAATGCTTGAGGCCATTGCTCTGAATGGATTAAATGACTTAATAAATTCGATTTTTGATTTTTATCTACATGGTAGACAACCTGTTTGATAGCATTAACGGTTGTATTAGGCGATTGAGCTGCTATTTCAACAAGATCAGTTCCGAGGGTTTGAGCCAACTTCTTTATCTCAGGCGAGAAAGTTGCTGAAAAAAGTAAGTTTTGTCTATCAGGGGGTGTCAAAGCAATAATTTTTTTAATGTCGTGGATAAAGCCCATGTCGAGCATATGATCCGCCTCATCTAAAACAAGAATTTGCACTCTATTTAGTTTTACAGCTTTTTGGTTATGAAGATCCAACAACCTGCCTGGAGTCGCAACCAAGATATCAACACCTTTTTTTAGCTTTGATTTTTGTGGAAATATTTTAGCGCCTCCAAACACAGCTGTTGAGGTTGTGGATGTAAATTTTCCATAGGTATAGACACTTTCTCTTACTTGAGCTGCAAGTTCTCGGGTAGGAGTAAGAACAAGCGCATGCACATGTTTGCTATATGGTTGAGGCTCTTCTTGAAGGAGTTCAATCATTGGCAAAACAAAACTTCCAGTTTTTCCTGTTCCAGTCTGAGCAGCCGCCATAAGATTTTTCCCTGATAAGACTATAGGGATTGCTTGTTTCTGAATTTCTGAAGGTTCTGAATGATCCAAGTCTTTGAGGGATCTTAAAATTGGTTCGGATAACCCTAGTTCTTTAAATGACATTTTTACTATATAAGTTGCACTGATACATATCAGATGACTGCAGAGTATAGACTTACTTGCCTAGGGTCAATGAAGCACTCAATATATATTTTGCATTAGTTTCTATTGAGGGTATTTCTTTTTTTATATTCCCCTATAATCCCCCTCAATTAAAAGTCATCATGAATAAAGATAAGCTAAGAAACATTGCAATTATTGCCCACGTCGACCATGGTAAAACCACTTTGGTTGATAAGTTGTTGCAACAATCTGGAACACTTGATCGCAAAAGTATGACCACAGAGCGAATCATGGATTCAAATGATCAAGAGCGTGAAAGAGGGATCACAATCCTTGCCAAGAATACCGCAATAAATTGGAAAGATCATCGAATTAACATCGTTGATACTCCTGGGCATGCTGATTTTGGTGGAGAGGTTGAAAGAGTTTTATCTATGGTTGATTCCGTTTTGCTTTTAGTGGATGCAGTAGATGGTCCAATGCCGCAAACAAGATTTGTAACTCAAAAGGCTTTTGAGAAAGGCCTCAATCCAATTCTAGTTATTAACAAGGTTGATCGACCAGAAGCAAGGCCGCATTGGGTACTTGATCAAGTTTTTGAGTTGTTTGATAACTTGGGTGCCACAGATGAGCAGCTAGACTTTACTGTTATTTATGCTTCAGCAATCAATGGTTTGGCAGGCCATGAACCAGATGAGTTAGCTAAGGATATGACGCCTTTGCTAGATATGATTACTGAAAAAGTATCTGCTCCAGATGTAGATGAAGATGCTCCGTTTAGAATGCAAATTTCGGCTCTAGATAGTAATAGCTATGTGGGTGTTATAGGTATCGGGAGAATTACTGGGGGTTCTGTCAAGCCCAATGATCGAGTAATTGTTNTTGATAAAGATGGTGGGGAGCGAAAAGCAAAAATTTTGCAAGTCCTTGGTCATCATGGTCTTGAGCGAGTNGAGATAGAGAAAGCAAAAGCAGGCGATATTGTTTGTATTACAGGCGTTGAAGCCTTAAATATTTCTGACACCTTATGTGATCCAGAGCATATCAACCCAATGCCGTTACTGTCTGTTGATGAGCCAACCGTGAGCATGGTCTTTCAAGTCAATGACTCTCCATTTTGTGGCAAGGAAGGTAAATATGTCACTTCAAGGAATATTAAAGACCGATTGGATCAAGAGCTAATTCACAATGTTGCATTAAGAGTAGAGGAAGGCGAAGGCCCAGATCAGTTTAAGGTGTCTGGACGAGGAGAGCTTCACCTCTCAGTCTTAATTGAAACAATGCGAAGAGAAAATTATGAATTAGCTGTTTCCAAACCTCAGGTTATTCAAAGAGAGGTAGGAGAAGAGATTCATGAACCATATGAAATTGTTGTTATTGATATTCAGGAAGAGCATCAAGGATCAATTATGGAAGAGATGGGAAATAGAAAAGCAGACCTTCAATCTTTAGTTATTACAGAAAATGGAAGAATGAGGCTGGAGTTTATGGCTCCNTCAAGAGGCATGATTGGTTTTCGCTCGCAATTTTTAACTTTAACAAGTGGCAGTGGAATTCTAACCAGTGTNTTTGATCATTACGGTCTTGCAAAAAAGGGTGAGATTGCTGCTAGGCAAAATGGAGTCATGGTTTCGATGATTGCAGGCAAGACCTTAGCTTACGCACTATTTAACCTTCAAAATCGAGGTAGAATGTTTGTTGGCCATGGGCTAGAAGTATACAAAGGTCAAGTTGTAGGATTGCATTCAAGAGACAATGATTTGCCAGTCAACCCAACAAAAGCCAAGCAGCTAACTAACATCAGAGCAGCAGGCACTGATGAAAATTTAATCCTCACTCCTCACATTCAACATACTCTTGAGCAAGCGCTCGAGTTTATTGAGGACGATGAGTTGGTAGAAGTAACTCCAGAAAGCATCAGGCTAAGAAAGAAAATAATTAAGTAAGTAAGTTTTTAAAACATTATTAGCTGATCAAAGGTTGTATGAATCATTCATCACCCTATAAGATTAGATTTCTATAAATTATTTAAATATTTGGTATCTAAATTGTTGTATCTAATTTTTGCTTTGGTTGTAATAATTGCTATATATGTTGGCAATGCAGCAGTATCTATATTTTTAGGTATTTTATTTACCTTGTTTTTAAAGCCTCCGGAAACGTTCTTGTCACGACGTGTTGGAACCACTCCATTGCAAATCGGGATTGTGATTTTAGGTGCAACAATTAGCTTGCCTTATGCTTGGAGTGTTAGCTCTGACTATCTGCCTTGGATTTCTTTGTTTGTTATTGCTTCTTTCTTTGCAGGTTTATTCTTAGGCAAAATACTCGGAATCCAACATCGCCTAGCATTTCTTCTTTCTGCTGGGGCTGCGATATGTGGAGGAACTGCTATGGCTGCAGTGGCACCAATTATTAAGGCAAAGCCTCAAGAGCTTTTGGTTGCAATGACAATCATTTTCCTGCTCAATGCTTTAGCAATCATCTTGTTTCCAATTGCGGGAAATTATTTAGAGATGAGTAATTTCCAATTTGGAGCTTGGTCAGCCTTGGCGATTCATGATACTTCCTCAGTGATAGGCGCCGCATTAACATTGAGCAACGAATCTGCTCAAGTTGCCGCCACATTAAAGCTTGGAAGAACTATTTGGCTTATCCCCTTGATTCTCATTGCAAACTGGATCTTTAACAAGCAGACAGAGGCAACAAAATTTCCTCGCTTTATTATATTTTTTATTTTAGCAATTATTCTCAATACCTTTTTAAATTTTTCCAATGATGCTCTTCAGGTTCTCCAGATTTCTAGCCAAAGTTTTTTAATGCTGGGGTTATTTTGTATAGGCACGCAATTTAATTACCACGAGTTGAAATCAATCAGTGGAAAGCCATTAATTCTTGCCTTAATGCTTTGGGCTGCTGTCATCCCATCTGCTTATTGGCTGGTCAAATATTTTTAATTTAAATTAAGTTAATATAATCTTAAGTAAAGGTTACTAGAGGTGATGGATGAAAAATTTTGAAAATAAAGTTGCTGTAATTACTGGCGCTGGCAGTGGTATAGGCAGGGGCATAGCTGAGATTGCAGCAGAAAATAAAATGCGTCTTGTCTTGGCTGATGTTAATGAGGAAGGGCTCAATGAAACTCTTGAGTTAGTTAAAAGCAAGGGTGTAGAGGCAATAGCAAGGGTTACAGATGTCAGCAATTTAAATGAAGTTGAAAATCTAGCAAGCCAAACATTTGAGACTTTTCAAAACTGCCATCTATTGTTTAATAATGCAGGTGTTTTAGGTCCGGCACCGATCAGTCAAGTTAATCGCGAAATGTATGATTGGTTAATTAACATAAATCTTGGTGGTTGTTTTAATGGTGTTCATGCATTCTTGCCACAAATGCAGGCATCTGGTGAGGAATCACATATTATAGCTACATGCTCAACCTCTGGTTTCATTGCCTACCCAATGCTTGGGCTTTATTCTGCTTCTAAGTTTGGAATTCGAGGATTGATGACTTCATTGCGAGCTGAGCTTACAGGTTCGGAAGTAGACGTGAGTATTGTTTGCCCAGGGGAAGTTACAACAAACATTGTGAACAGCACTTTTGATGATTCAGCAAAGGAAGAGACCCAACCAATTGAAACCTCAGCGCCAGATCCCACTGATTTGCTGGAGGTTGCAGCAGAAGACGCTCAAAACACTTATCCCATTTCTCCATTAGAGGCTGCTCAAGCGATTTTTGCAGGAATTGAGAATAAAGATTTTTATATTTTTACGCACAAAGGCTATAAGCGGCAATTGGAAGAGATTTCAAATGAGTACCTTGAAGCTTTTGATCAAGCAATGTTCCAGTAAAACAATCAGATGATCAATAAAATATTAATTGGTATTGTAATAATTATCTTATTGGGTCTTGTAATTTATGGCCCTAAAGCAATCAGAGTCTACAATGTGGTTCATTTATTTGATCAAGATAAAATTGTAAATAACTTCATCAATATGGATAAGGTATTTCCAAGTAAACCTATCAAAGCATCAAGCAATCCCCATATTTTTAATGTTAGAACGTTTGATCTACCAGAATTTTATGAGCTTGAGGGAAAGCAACACAACCTAGCAGAAGCGTTGGATTATTTTAAGTCAGATGGATTGATTGTTTTGCAAAATGGAGACTTGATATATGAAAACTACTGGCAGGGCAACTCACAAAANCAACCCCACATATCTTGGTCGGTTGCAAAATCATTTTTATCCGCTTTGATCGGTATTGCTTATCACGATGGGTTGATAGAAGACCTAAATGACCCAATTACAAAATACCTAGAAGATTTTCAAGCCACCGGTTATGCAAACATTCCTGTTAAGGATATTTTGCAAATGTCCTCTGGCATCATTTTTAATGAAGATTATGCCGACTACAACTCAGATATNAATAAATTTGCTCGAGCTCTAGCCCAGGGCACCTCAATGAGGGACTTTGCAAAGAAATTGGAAAATGGCAAAGAGCCAGGCACTTTTAATCACTATGTGAGCATTGATACTCAGATGTTAGCTATGTTACTTGAAGAGGTAACCGGTAAAACGGTATCTCAGAACCTCGAAGAAAAAATTTGGACCAAAATAGGGATGGAGAATGATGCCTACTACATGGTTGATGATACCGGTATGGAATGGGCTCTGGGAGGCCTCAATGCAACTCTCCGAGATTATGCAAAATTTGGCTTGCTTTACTTAAATAAGGGTGCGTGGAATGGCAAACAAATTGTACCCGAGGATTGGGTCAATGCTTCGCATTCATTAAAAGAGCCTCATCTGCAACCCGGCGACAATGAGCTATCCTCAAACACTTGGGGTTATGGCTATCAATGGTGGGTTCCAGGGTTTCCGGAAACTGATTATTTAGCAGCTGGGATATACAATCAATATATTTACATTGATCCAATCACGAAAGTGGTGATAGCAAAAACATCTTCTAACTATAAATTTAATCAAGAGCGCCAATATTCCAAAGACGCTCATGTTGCTATATTTCGAGCCATCGCTAAAGCCGCTCAAGGAAATCTTTAATTATGCTTAAAAAANTTTCTTGCATTTTGCTGATGATATGTTCTATNGACTCAATTGCATGGTGGGATACAGGCCATTCCATGGTCTGTGATGAAGCATACAAGTTGCTGACACCAAATGCGGTTGAGGGGGTAGATCCTTTGATTGAAGAGCATGGTTCCTTTGGTACAGCTTGCCTATGGGCAGATTGGATTAAAGGCGATAGAAAAGAGACTAGATCATCGCACTATATAAACCTACCAGATTCACAGCAGAATACCTATATGGCTAGATGCCCAGAAAATGGGTGTCTTATAGACTCTTATTACAAGCAATTAAATATTTTAAATAATAAAGCAAGTTCTTTTTTAGAAAAACAAGAAGCGCTTTGGTTTATTGGGCATTTTGTTGGAGATGCTCACCAACCAATGCATGCAGGCTACCCTGAGGATCTGGGAGGCAACAGGCATATGCTTCAGTTTTTAGATGGAAAGAAAACTAATATGCACAAAGTTTGGGATGGGCAAATTATTGAACACATGGAAGCACTGCATGGAGAGGGCTACCTTCTTGAACAAGTGAGCTTAGCAATCAAAAAATTTTCAACAGACTCTCATTCAGATGAAATTGAATCTTGGGTTCAAGAAAGCAGAAACCTTGCCATGAAAGACTCAGTTGGATACAAATCAAATGCTTTAAAAATTGTAACCAATAAATACATGGAAAGTCACTTTGAATCAGTTGAAGAAAGAATTGCGATGGCGGCCATTCGATTGAGCCAAACCATTAACCAAATCTTTGAGGGGGAGAATTAGTCTCTTCCGTTATGCGTCGCTTTTTAAAGTACCTCTCTAAATCAAAAAAAACAAAGCTTATTCTATCTTTTGATGGAGGAGGCGTCAGAGCTATTGCTGCCATTGTTTTCTTAAAGCAGCTAGAGATTTCTTCGGGCAAAAGAATTTTTGATATTTTTGATTTTTTTATAGGCACAAGTGCAGGAGGAATCAATGCATTAAATATTGCTGGCAGAGAAGCAACTTGCTCTGATTTAGAGGCTTTTTGGTCAAAAGAAAATCTCAAGAAAACAATGTCTAAATCTTTCTGGGAAAACGCCTCCTTTCTTCAAACGAAGCCAAAATATGATGGAAAAGGAAAGCGTGAAGTTTTATTAGATCATTTTAATGATCAATCTCTTGGAGAGGCTAAAAAACCAGTGGCTGTTTTGGCTTACGATGTTGAGAATAGAAAACCTCGCTTGCTCAGTTCTTATAATTCTCCAGGTATTAAAATGGTGAGCGCAGCAAGCGCAACTAGCGCAGCACCTATATATTACTCAACTCAAGAAATTGATGACGGAACATGGATGATTGATGGTGGCATTGTTGCCAATAACCCATCTTTGCTTGGTTACTCTGAGGCTAAAAAATTGTTTCCAGAGCATGATATTAAGGTCTTAAGCATTGGAACTGGAATTAATAGGCGAAAAATTAATGGAAAGAACTCAGCAAAATGGGGAGCTTTAAATTGGTTTAATCATGACATTCTTGGGATTATGCTGGAATCAAGTATGTTTGATGAGATTTCTAGAGATCTCATGGGAGCTAACTATCTTCGAATCAATTCACCAACGGGTTTGGTTAACCGAAGAATGGATGATGCCTCAGATGTTAATTTAGAAAGAATTAATTTGATGGGGGCGGGGTGGTGGTCTGAGTTTGGACAAGAAACATTAGAGTTTTTAAATGTCTAAAATATTGAGTTTTTCTGAGAAAATGCTGTACACTTCGTTTTTTGTTTTTCATTAGAAAGGAATTTTATGAATATTTATGTTGGAAACCTCCCATGGAGTATTGATGACTCAAGTCTTGAGCAAGTTTTTGCTGAACACGGAACTGTAACCTCAGCTAAAGTTATCACTGATCGTCAAACTAATCGCTCACGCGGGTTTGGTTTTGTTGAAATGTCAGACGGTGGTGAAAACGCCATCCAAGCATTAAACGATGCTGAAGTTGACGGTAGAAAATTAGTTGTAAACGAGTCTCGTCCAAGAGATTAATTAAATGAGCTACCTGGGGCTGGTCGGATTATTTGGTCTTATCGGTTTAACAGGTCTTCTCAACAAAGTTCATCCAAGTCAATCCGGAAGCCCAATAAGATTATTGGGCTTGCTGGGCCTATTAGGCTTGGTTGGATTTTGGATTCCCAGTCTTGGTGCCTGCGGTGCATTTGGTGCATTAGGCGTCTGGAACCATCAAAATACTTCAATTGCTCGGTTTTCTTATTTAGGCTTGCTAGGAATTATTGGAATTGTCCAAACAATCAGCTTTTATCTTTAGTTGCTAATACCAGCAAACCTGCTGCGATTGCTAAGTTCTTCACAAAATTCTGAATTTCATGCCCTTGCGAGGGGTCACCTGCCAATGTCCAAAAATTATGAATGTAAATATTTATAATAATGGTTAATCCAAATAACATTATGGATGTAAGCCTGAGATTCTTTCCAAGTATTAAAAAAAGCCCACCAAATAATTGAATTGATATTGTTAAAGGTAAAAGCACCGAGCTAAATGGGACTCCTTTTGCTCTCATAAGTGTTAGGGTGCCCATAAAATCAAAAATCTTTGATAGACCTGGACCAATAAAATAAAGGCCCAGCAAAGACCTGCCAACCATGAAATACAAACTATCAAATTTCTTTAACCATTCCATTTTAATTCCTGTTATTAATTTGAATACTAGATTAACATTAAATATACACAGGAGAAATTGATGAAAAATATTTTTAATACAGCTGGTTTGTTAATTTTTTTAATGATTTATCCATATATGACATATGCTGCGCATCATGCCGACCCATTGTTAGAAGCTATTAATGACACCGGAAGAAATAGCGCATACTCATCAAGAGACACTTCACGCCATCCATACGAAACTCTATCATTTTTTCAAATTAACCCCTCAATGCATGTTCTAGAATTATCAGCTGGAGGAGGTTGGTACACTGAAATTCTTGCACCATATCTTAAAGACAGCGGCAAGCTATCTGTTACACACCATAATCCTGATGCAGGAAATTATTACAAACGTTCCAGAGGTTCCTATGATGCAAAAGTTGCATCAAACCCATTGTTCGCAGGGGTTGAAGTTATTACTGCTGACGTTCCCCCCACTCAAGAGTATTCGATGCCCGGGACTCAAGATTTAGTTCTAACATTTAGAAATCTTCACAATTGGCTTGCTCGTGATGCAATGAAAGCTGTAATGCAAGAAGCTTATAATGCGCTTAAAGAGGGCGGGCATTTTGGAGTTGTAGAGCATCGAGCTCCCGAAGGATCTTCAATGGAGTTTATGAAAACAAGTGGATATGTTTCGCAATCGCTTGCTATTCAATCTGCCAAAGAAGTTGGTTTTGTATTCGTGGCATCCTCAGAAGTAAATGCAAACTCAAAGGACACTGCCGATCATCCAAAAGGTGTTTGGACACTACCTCCTTCATATAGATTGAAAGAGAAGGATCGATCTAAATATGAAGCAATTGGTGAGTCAGACAGAATGACTTTGTTATTTAAAAAATAGATTTCTTCCGAGTATTAAAAAATAAAGCTATACCTGATAGCGAGCTGATTAGTGCAAGTATAGAAAAAACTTTCATTAATAAATTATTTATATTGTCTCGATCAACATAGTCCATGATGTGAAGACCCCATAGGAAATCCCAAAGTCTCCAGCTTGAAGATCTAATGGCCACAACTTCTCCAGTCATGCCATCAACATATGCATTCACTTTATTGGGATGATCTGTTTCCACTTGCCAAAGAGGCAGATTTCTTCCTCTGTATTCAGCCCCGCGCGGAATAGTTAAAATTTTATTTGCCGAAATAGATTGAAGGCTTGTGTTGGTGTTTATAATCTCCATGGCTTGCGATGAATTTATAGGTTTTATAGTTTTACCTTTAGCATCTAAATAAAATGTTTCATCGCTTGTGTTGATTTTAAAAATTACTTGGTCAAGTCTAATAATTCCCATAATTGAGTTTCCAGTGATTGTAGGAAACTCAGCAAGATTTATCGGCACATCTTTGTTTTGTAATGTTCTTAAATNTTCGCCCCTGATCATTTCTATTTTGTTATAAGCAAAATAAATTCCGGAGATAGTCCAAAGCAATAACTGCAATGAAATAAACAAGCTTAAATATTTATGAATTGATCTTATTGCAAGATTCATCTTTTAAGCATTTTGATTATTTCTTCAACTTTATCATCGAATGAATCATTGCTGATAAGAGAGTCTTTAACGCAAGCTTTTAGATGAGATTTAAGAATTTTACCTTCAACCGATGTAATTGCATTTTTCACTGCCTTAATTTGATTGAGGATATCCACGCAATACTTACCCTCATCAATCATTGATTGAATGCCCCTGATTTGCCCTTCAATTCTTTTTAGGTTTGAGATTTGATTTGAGTGATTTGGATGTTTCATGGCTTACAAAAAATTTGGAATTACGTATGTAAAAACAGAAGCAAATATAAAGATAGCTGAAGAAAGATAATACAGCATGCGAGATCTTTGTCGTGTTTGTAAGCATAGGCGACCAAGCTCTGGATCTGCAGGGCATGGCATGAAGTAGGTTCTATAGTTAATAATCCCAGCAATCGCAAGCATGGTTAGAGCAGTGAAGCTGATATATATTTTATATTGAGACAACACGATTAAAAATGGAAAAGTTGAAACTAAACTTGCAAAACTAGCACCGGCTCCAAGGGCTACAAATATTGCGGGCAATGCACAACATATTAAAGTTGAAGAGGAGGCAAATAATGATACAAAGTTAGCTGTATCGTCCTGGGTTTTTAATTTTTGAGCCATTTTCAGATCTTTATAACCTGAAGATTGGTTGCATTTTGACCATTTGATAGAATCTTTTCTTTGATATCTTCGAAGTCTATTTTTGCATTAATTTTATAGGCAACAAATACTTTGCCTCCAGCTAAATCTACATCTACCTTTGTTACAGCGCGATCTTTTTTAAATGTTTTCGCAATGCCTCTTGCGCAAAAATCACACACCATTCCATTGACACTGATAATTGCAACTTGAGCTTCTGTTAATTTGCTAACAAAATTATCAAATCTCACAGGATTAACTTTTAGCAGACTTCCATCTACCATTGTGTCATGAAGGTGTCCTTCATGATCATGCATTTGATGCATTGACTCTTCCGCGGCGAGTACAACAAGTGAACAAGCTATTAAACAACATAAGTACAGGTTTTTCATTTTATCTCCTTATAGTCTATACATGAGGTGAACATCCCATTCTGAAGAATTGTTATAGCCAACTTCAAAAAGAGCATTGCCTTTAAAAAACTTTATTACTGGGTAGGTGGTTGAAGTGTCAGTTGCAGAATTTTTTTTAGTTTTAATCATTAACCATGTGTGCAGATCACCATAGGCACCAACATAGGGAGCAAAACCCAGTTGAAGAAATTCTTCTTTATAGTTCAAGACTTTGGCCTCAGTTTTTTTAATACCAAATCCAGCAAATAATCTTCTAGTCTCCCAATCACCATGAATCCCGTAAAAAAAATTGTCTAGTCCATTCGAGGAAACCCCTGATTGCATGTATAAATTTCTTTGCGAGTTTGGCGTGTTATTTCTATTTAAAAGATATGTAAATCTAAAATTTACATATTCATTTATTAAAGGTTTATTTTTTACAAACTCAACTCCCATTGAGTATTTATAGGTTGGAGAGTAATGATAGTAAATTGAATCACTCAAGCTGTTTGATAAAAGCATTAATGTTGAGCCGCCAGAGTATGAAATTGGTCTTGATTCTATGTTGACAGTTGAAAACAGGATCAATACCATGAAATAATCTTTATACCCATGGGGGGTATAATAGCACCTAATAGTAGATTTATACTACCTAAAGCAATTTGCATATTTACGTCCATTGTTTTAACGTAATTTAATAAACTATTTAGGAGCTATTATGAAATTTTTATTTTCAACCCTTGTCTTGGCATTCTCATTGACAACCTATGCGGCCCATCATGAAGAAGGTGAAATGCATGCAACCATGCATGAAAACAACTTTGTCTATATCTCAACATACACCCAACCAGCAGGTGGCAACCCAGAAAGGTTAAAAAAATCTCTCTTAGAAAATATTGCAACCCTGGAAGAGAATGGTTACAACTCTTGCGGCATGCTTAGGCATCAGTTTGGTGGGGGCAGATCATTTATGACTTACTGCTACTTTGACGATTGGGATCAGTTTGCAAAAATTAATGACTCAAATGATCCAGTGGCGGGAGGGGCAAGGCAATTATTTGGAGACCATACAGATAATATAGTTGCAGTAGTTGAGAGGAACCTAACTACGCCCTCAAACTATGTATTAGAGGCTAAATATTCTTTTGGACCATACCTAACAGACAATGAGCGACGAGCAAATGCTAAGATTTTGTTTGATGTTTATAACGAAGCATTTGGAGGCTGTAATTTGGCTGAGCATTTCTGGGGTCCTGAGCTTACATGGAATTTCTACTGTGGCTATGACAGTTATGCAGATTGGGGTAAAAAAGTAGAAGCATTGTCTGCAATTCATGAGGAAAGGATTGCTGATCTCAAGTTGGATGTAATGAATCACTCAGACCACTTGATGACAAGAGTAAAAAGATAAGTATTTAAGGTTAAAAAAGGAGGGTATTTGTACCCTCCTTTTTTTTGTCTTTTAAAAAACTATTTTTAAATTATTCAATTATAAGCTTCAACCTGCTTAAACTTGACAACCTTGTCAATTTATTGATAATCCTAAAGTGTATACATCTAAATTATTGGGGAAAATAATGAAATTTATCAAACTATCCTTATTAGTCTTACCTATGATGGTAATGGCAGACAATCCTGTAGCTCCTATGGACATAGACACTGCAGATCAAAATTCATCTAGCGAATCTTCTCAGTTACAAGAAAGGGCCATTGAAGTAGCTGAATATGATTCATCCAGTTCATATTCCGAGTCACAAGGAATTGAAGACGTTATAGTTACAGCTACTAGACGTGAAACTAATATTATGGAAACGCCAATTGCAGTTTCTGCTGTATCTCAAGAAGAACTTACAAAATACGGTATTAGCAATATTAAGGACTTGAGTTATTCATTGCCTGGATTATCTATCCAAAATATGACAGATAGCTCGGCTCCTATTATTACGCTCCGCGGTGTTCGTTCTAACAATGTAACTGAGGTTGGTGACCCAGCCGTAGGTATTCATGTTGATGGTTTGTATGTATCAAGACCTCAAGCTGCAGCAGCATTGATGTTTGACCTGGAAAGGGCTGAACTTTCAAGAGGTCCTCAAGGAACTTTATATGGAAGAAACTCAATCGTAGGATCATTAAACATAATTACAGCAAAGCCAAATTTAGATACACAAGGCGGTTCCATTATTGTTAATGCCGGAAGGTTTAACGAGCAGGGCGTTCAAGGGCACTACAATCTTCCAATCACCGAAAGATTTGCAATAAGACTTGCTTTTTCAGATCAAACTAAAGATTCATATTTAAATGGATATTATGATGGTTCTCAGCCTGATCACAGGTTCTTGCCACAAGATGTTAGAGATCAAATTGCTAATGGTGGAGTTATAACTGATCAAAGCCAAAAATCTACAAATACAGACCATGCTTGGTACTGGGGTTGTCAATCGTGGCAGGCAGGATGTTGGGCTGATCCAGGTTGGCAAATCGGAGTTCCATTTGCAACCAAGGTAAAAGCTGACCCCTCAGATTTTTACAACAACGTAGATAATCATGCATATCGCTTGAGCGCTTTATACGTGATAGACGATACAAGTGATTTAAATGTTCAATACGAAGTTTTTCAAGATGATGGTGCTGGATGGCAAAACACTTATGCATGTGAAATGATGGCTAAACGAAGTGGAAAAACCATGGGTGATCCAGCTGTTTACCCTGCAAATACATGTAAAGATATTCAAGGAACTGAAAATAGATACACATCATATGTAAATGTTCCGGGTGTTTTAGATATAGAGATTGAATCTATCAGAGCAATATATAATAAAGATCTTGGTGATTATGATCTTAAAGTAAAGGTTGGCAGACAAAATTTAACTCAGTACTCTCAATGGGATACTGATGGCGGCGCTAACTATGCTTATGACATGGCTTTTGTGATTGAAGACTACACAGCCGAGTCAACTGTTGTTGATATTGAATTAAGCAATAAATCAGATGATCTGGCATGGGTTATTGGTGCTTTCTATATGGAAGAGGATAACGATATGCTTGCTTATTTCCATGCAACACTTAACGGCGATAGTATATTTGATCAACCAAATAGGGTGATTGAAGCTAAGGCATTATTTGGACAAGCAACTTATGCAATCAGCGATGATTTGTTCTTTACTTTTGGTGCTAGGTACACAGAAGAAGAAAAGTCAGATGTTGGTGGTAAAAATTATGATTGTTCTGTTTGGAATAGTTGTTACACAAGTACTGAAATATGGGGCAATAGATTCCAATGGTTGCCTCAACTTAACGCATTGGCTCCTAACTTCCATGTAGCAGGCGGGCTTTACGCTGGTGTTAATTGTGAAGCTGGAGGCGGCCCATACGGTGGTGGCCCATACTTTGGTGGCACTGGATGTATGGTTCAAACCACATCAAATGATGTTGCTAAAACCTATCATAATTTTGATTGGAGACTAGGTCTTGATTACGATCTTTCAGATACTGCATTCGTCTATGGATATCTTGCTACAGGCTACAAGGCAGGAAGCATTACTGATGTCTACCTTAGAGGTGCTGATTCACTTCATCCAGAAGGTCCTGGTTCTGTTGTAAATACATCTTATGGTCCTGAAGAAGCTCTAACTTTTGAGATGGGATACAAAGCTTCATATCTAGAAAACAGATTGAAGGTTGCATTGAATTATTATCAAACTCAATATGATGGCAAGCAATTTACTGGAAATGTTCCAGTGGATTCAAGAAATGCCCAAGAATTTGACCGAGAATCAGGCGGGTTGGTTGATGTCGTTCAAATAGTTACTATTTGGGGAACTCAAAACTTTGGCAAGCAAGAAATGAGTGGACTAGAGTTTGAATTTGATTACATCCCATACCAAGGTGGTAAGTTAAGCGGTTGGGTCACTCAAATGGACTCAGAAGTTACTTCTGATTTTATTACTCAATGGTACTATGGCCAAGACGCTCAATTTGGCAGACCTGATTATGGAGCTTCCATTGCTAATGTTCCAGAAAATGCCGTGAACTTGAAAGGAAACGAGACACCTTACTCACCCAATTTAGCTTTTACAATTAGATATGAGCATACATTTAATCTAGGTACCATGGGAACTCTGGCCCCTTCGATTAATTATCATTGGCAGGCAGATGATTATCTAACTATCTGGAACGCAGACAAGCACGTTAATGATCCAGGCGGTTACGGAACTGGCGTTGGGGATAGCTTTGTTGATCTTCCTGGATACTTCGCAGATTCAGTTGATGAATTTGGTGATCAAAGAGGAAGTTGGGGCATGGTTGATCTAACTGTTACATACAAACCAGCTGGTGATTCATCTTACTATGTTCAAGCTTATGCTTATAACGTTACAGATGAAGAAGTAGCATGGTTTAGAGGTGTAGAGGCAGGCAATCCTAGAGGCGCTTATTCAGCCCCATCTCAGTATGGTATTAGAGTTGGTTATTACTGGTAATACCAATAGTACATTTTTGAAAAGGAGGGCATTAGCCCTCCTTTTTTTTGGTAGAATTATTGAATGAAATTTATTCAAATTACTTCTCTTCTTCTATTTCTTTTNAGCTGCGCACAATCCTCTGAGATTAAGCCAACCTACCTCACTGAAAAAATTAATTACACCTCTAAAAATATATTGGGTTTTGAAAATATATTTAATGAAGATGTTTTAAAGGACCAGAAAAATATAGAAATATTTGGAGTGCTGCATTTTCCTGACAATTATGACTCGGCAAAACAATATCCTGCTGTTGTTGCCTCTCACGGCTCATCAAATTGGCGAGCTCATCACTTAAAATACTTAGAGCAAATTCGTCAAGCTGGTTTTATTGTTTTCGCAATGCATCCGTTTGATTCTCGAGGCGTCGATAGCACTGTAGGCAATCAAATAAACGTTACTAGTGAAACTGTTATTTATGACATGGCCATGAGCCTTAACTTGCTATGGGATGATCCAAGAATTAACAATCAAAAAATTTATGCTGCAGGCTGGAGCCTTGGCGGAACTGCAACTTTATTTAACGGATGGTTGCCACTGCAAAAATCAATCAACAAGGTTGGAGCTTCGTATGCAGGATATCTTATGTGGTATCCAGGATGTTTAGCATTGCCTGATTTAAACGAATGGGACACAGGCCTCATGCAAATATACATTGGCGAGGATGATAATTGGACTCCCGCACAACCATGCAAGGACTTGGTTGCAACAATAAATGCTAATAGTGGAAATGCAAACATTGAGCTTTATCCAAATGCTTTTCATTCATTTGATGGGCCGCTGCCATTAAGATTGGTTCCTGATGCCTATAGCTGGGCTAACTGCAAATTAAAATTAAGCGGAGCAACCAAGAAAGTTTATGACCCACTAAATATAGAATTAGATTTCTCAGACCCTAAGGCAAGGCGAACTGCATATGAAAGTTGTGCAGTAAAAGGGGAGGTCATGGCTGGATCAAGCCCGGAATATAAAAATGCTGCACATGAACATTTAGCAACTTTGCTGCCTCAATTAGATTAACTAGAAAATTCTTTCCAGCCTCTGTATCCACCTTCTAAGTTATAAATAGACGTAAAACCTGACTCTTTAAGTGTCTTTCCAGCAAGGGAGGCTCTGCTTCCACCTCCACAGTAAACAACTACCGGGGTATCTGCGTTAAACCCATCACTTTCAGGTGAAAGCTTCATCTCAATAAGCCCTCTAGGAATATTTATTGCATTATCAAGCATGCCTGTTTCCAGTATTTCGGTTCCCTCTCTAACATCAATTAGCACATATTGCGCAGATCGCTTTGAAAATTCCTCACATGATATTTTTGGCACAATAGCGTGAGCTTCTGAAATTAATTCTTTAAGTGTACTCATAGTATTATTATCTTCTGAATTGAATTTTAACTCAACGATTTTGAACTCAAGCAATTGTTATAAAATTTAGATTATCAACACTTGACTTAGAGCCTACTCAAACCTATATAATGCACATGTTGACACTGTCAACATTATAAAAAATACGTATAACTTTTAACAACACTTATAAGGAATTAATATAATGAAAAAAATAATATTTATGATAGCTTTAACCTCAATTCCATTCTCAGTTAGCAGCGCTGAGTTGACTATAAAAGAAGATCATGCCATTCATGGAAAAATTTTTGCTGTAAAAACAGCAAAAAAATACTCTTCAGTTGAGGGCTGTTCAAAAATAGCTAATGCAAAGAGCAAAGTTAATGGCTTTACTTTTGATATGAAATCTCAAAAATGTACTTTATTTAAAAAAGTAAGAAGCTTGAAAGCTCAAACTGGATCAGTATCAGGAACCAAGTAGAGTAGTCAATATCTGTTTATAGGGGGAGTTTTTAGCTCCCCTTTTTTTATAATTCGATTTTTATATTGGTTTTAGCGTTATTTTCTTGCATACTTTGCTTTCTATGAAAAGAGTAATGCATAAAAATCAAATTCCGCATGATGCTATAGTTCTAAGCGCACGCATATCTGCGCCCTTGTGCCCAGAAGGTTTTTACTCTTCCATTCCTGCTCAAAAACTTAGATCACTTTAATAGTCACCAACAATGGTGCAATTTCATAATTCATGATGGAACATTTTATCTCAACACATCCTTGGTCAAGAACGCAGCTCCAGGATATTCTTGATTTTGCATCCGAGCTCAAAAAAAACCCACATCAGCCTTTATTGAAGAATAAATCAGTTGCAATGTTATTTTTTAACCCTTCTTTGAGAACAAAAACTAGTTTTGAGATTGGTATTAGTGAGCTTTCAGGAACCGCGGTGATTCTTCAACCAGGCAAAGATGCTTGGCCCATTGAGTTTAATGAAAAGATTGTAATGGATGGTAATTCTGAAGAGCATATAAAAGAAGTTGCACAGGTTCTTTCCTCTTATTGTGACTGTATTGCTGTCAGAGCTTTCCCGAAGTTTGAAGATTGGAGTCTTGATAGAACAGACCAAGTAATTAATAGCATTGCTAAATATTCCTCTGTGCCTGTTGTTAATATGGAAACAATTGAACATCCATGCCAAGAATTAGCACATATTTTAACTTTGCAGGAACATTTTGGTGATTTACAAGGTAAGGAATATCTCCTGACTTGGACTTACCACCCAAAACCTCTAAATACAGCGGTAGCAAATTCAAGTCTTTTGATTGCAAGTAAGTTTGGCATGAACGTAAAACTTCTTTGCCCCTCTGAGGCATACCATCTTGATGAAAGGTATATTCGAGCTGCAACAGATAATTGCAGCAAAGAAGGTACTTCATTTAATATTTCTTATGATATTGAGAGCTCTTATGCTCAAGCAGATATTGTGTATGCAAAAAGCTGGGGCTGTTTAAATTTGTATGGCAAAACCAATAAGCAAATGGCCAACAATGATCAATACAAGCATTTTATTGTTGATGAATCTAAAATGAGTCTCACCAATAATGCTGTTTTTAGCCACTGCCTTCCATTAAGAAGAAATGTGAAAGCCTCTGACGAGGTCATGGATGCAGATTATTGTTTGGCGGTAAAAGAGGCGGCAAATAGAAAGCATGTACAAAAATCCATATTAACTAAGATTTTATAGGTATTAATCAAATGAATAAAAAAATTGTTTTAGCTTTTTCTGGTGGTTTAGACACAAGTTTCTGCATTCCATACTTGCTCGATCAAGATTATGAGGTTCATACCTTGTTTGTAAATACTGGGGGAACTCCCGAGAAAGAAGAGCGTGCCATTACCAAAAGGGCTAAGGAGCTAGGTGCAAAAAAACATATCAATATTAATGTTGAAAAAAGCTTATGGTCTGAAATCTTAATTCCATTGATTCAATCAGGCGCCTTATATCAAAATAAATATCCCGCTCTTTGTTCTGACCGATATTTGATTGTTAAAGAATCAATTAAATTATGTCAAAAGCTTAATACCAAAGATATTGCACATGGTTGCACTGGGATGGGCAATGATCAAATTAGGTTTGACTTATCTATTCGAGCGCATGGAGATTACAACATCATCACTCCAATTAGAGAGATTCAGAATATCACTAAAAATGTTAGAGGTTATGAAGAGGACTATTTAAAAGCAAAAGGCTTTAAGGTTTCATCAATGCATAAGAAATATAGCGTTAATGAGAATTTAATGGGGGCAACAATTTCTGGGAGCGAGATTGATGTTTGGGATGAACCTTCTGATGAGAGTTTTGTGCTTTGCAAACTTCCGCACCAGTATCCAAAGAAAACTAAATCTTTAAAAATTAAATTTTCAAAAGGAAAAGTTCTCTCTTTGAATGATAAAAGGGTTCAAGGAGCTGATCTTTTAAGATCTTTGAATTCTTTGGGCGGATCATTTGGTATTGGACGCACTGTTTTTTCAAGCGATACAATTATTGGATTAAAAGGTCGGTTTGTATTTGAGGCTCCAGGGATCACTATCCTTATGGCTGCTCATAGAGCTTTAGAGGAGTCAGTATTAACAGATAAGCAAAATGCTGTGAAAACTGAGGTAGGACAAGAATGGGTAAACCTTGTATACAAAGGGTTTTATTTTGAGCCTTTAAGAGAAAATTTAGAAGCATTTTTAACTGATTCTCAAAAAACTGTTTCAGGTGAGGTAACTTTGAAGTTAAGTCCTGGAAAAGTTGACGCAGTGGCCGTTAAGTCAAAGAATATCTTGATGAGCCCAGAAGGCACATATGCTCAATCTGCAACTTGGTCAGAAGCTGAATCTAAGGGCTTCATAAAGCTCATTGGTCAAAGCACATCGACTTGGTCATCCATCCATAAGAAAAAATGAATGCCGATCTAGAGCTTTGTTTAAAGCATTTAAAGGCTCTAGTTGCTTTTGATACGTCAAACCCGCCAAGAAACATTGAGCAATCAGGGCTCATTAATTACCTTAACTCTTTAGATTTTCTTGATCCACAAATCTCTGATTTTGGAGAAGGATCTTTTAATATATTTTTATCAAAGGGCTCACCAAAATACCTTATCAATGTTCATCTAGATACCGTTCCAGCAAGCGAAGGATGGAACTCTGACCCTCATAACTTAATTATTAGTGATGGAAGAGCAATTGGTTTGGGCGCATGTGATATTAAGGGAGCAGCTGCATGCATGCTTGCTTTAATTGAACAGGGCTTAGAACATTATGCAATTCTTTTTTCCACTGATGAAGAGGCTGGTCAAAGCACCTGTATCAAAGAATTTATTAAATCAAAACCAGTATTTGAAGGAATCATAGTCTCGGAGCCCACTCAAAATATGGCAGTGACTTGTCACAGAGGGATTGTTACAGGAACCCAAGAATTTTTTGGCATTGCTGGGCATAGCTCAGATCACAGAGCCATGAATGATAATGCAATTCACAAGCTTTCCCATTGGGCAAGTTCAGCTCTCAAAACTGCTCAGTCATATGACAAAGAATCCATTGGTGATTTGCAAGGCTTGGCTTTTAACCTTGGTTTAATTGAAGGAGGCATCAAGCCAAATATTATCGCTGACCATGCTCAAGTAAAGTTTGGTTTCAGGCCTCTTCCTGGGCAATCTGCAAAAGAGCTGTTGGATGACCTGAGAGCACAATCTATCTCAAAAAGTTCTAAGTTTACACCTGGCTTTATTGCCCCTTCATTGCCAGCTTTTGGTGATATTGAAAGTTTGGAAGCATTTGCAAATGCCTTAGATTTAAAACTTTCTCCACCTGTAAACTTTTGGACCGAAGCTGCCTTATTTAGTGAAGCTGGATATCAAGCTATTGTTTTTGGGCCTGGGGATATTGCTGACGCGCATCAACCAAATGAATCAGTGGCTTTGGAGCAATTAAGTTCAGCATTAACTACTTACAAACGTATAGTTCAATGAGCAGCCCTTCAAACCAATTTATTAAAGAAACAATTTTAAAACTTTTAGGAGCCATTGGTTCTGAAAAAGAAATTAAAAAATACATTGAAAAGTTCTCTTCACCAGAGCAACGTTTTGCAGTGATTAAAGTTGGTGGCTCAGTTATTAAAAATGACCTAGATAACTTAATTGCTTCATTGGTTTTTCTAGATCAAGTAGGTTTAAAGCCTGTGATATTGCACGGGGCAGGTCCGATGCTTTCAGAGGCATTGGATCAAGACAAGGTAGCTTTTTCTTTTATTGATGGGCAAAGAGTTACCTCGGCTGAAGTAAGAGATGTAGCTCAATCAGTGTTTTGTAAAACCAATCAATTAATTGTTGAAGCTTTGCAGTCTCAAGGTGCCAAGGCTCAAGGATTAACATCAAAAATTTTTGAGTGCAAAATTGCCAAACCAGAACTTGGTTTTGTCGGAGAAATTCAATCTGTAAATGAGGATTTGGTGAGCAATATTCTAGAGTCAGACGCTATTCCTGTGATTGCTCCAATTGGATATAAAGATGATGAGATGCTTAATATCAATGCTGACATAGCAACTGTTGAGCTTGTCAAAGCAATTAAACCTTACAAGGCTATCTTTTTATCTGAAACAGGTGGAATTTTTGATGAATCAGACCAGTTGATTACAACAATTAATTTAGCACTAGAATACCAAGATCTAATGGAGCAAAGCTGGCTTCATTCAGGCATGAAACTTAAGTTAGAACAAATTAAAAATTTATTAGACCACTTACCAAAAACTGCCTCTGTATCTATTACTCAACCTATCAACCTCCCCAAAGAGCTGTTTACTGACTCAGGTTCAGGAACAATGGTTAAACATGGCTATAGCGTGAGTCAACACGCATTACCAGACCCGCTAATTGAAAAGCAATTTAAATTAATTATCGAGTCTTCATTTGATGGCAGCTTGGTGAATAGTTTTTTTGATGAATCCGATCATCTGCAAATATTTATGACTTCATGCAGGCGAGCAACCATTGCTATTTCAAATGAATTTTCAATCCCATATATGGATAAATTTGGAGTCATTCCTGAAGCAAAGGGAGAAGGTTTGGGTGCTGGCATATGGCATGAAATGCGCAAAGTCTACCCACAGGTATTTTGGCGATCTCGAGCGAACAATCCTATCAATAAGTTTTATACATCAATTTGTGAGGGATGCCAGAAACAACAAGACTGGCATATTTTTTGGATTGGTATCTCGGATTACGGCGTGCTTAAAGACTGTATCGAATTTGCCCTAAAAAAACCAAAGAGCGTAAATTAAATGGATATTAAAAAAATAGGTTTATTGGGTGGCAGAGGTTATGTTGGCCAAGAGATATTACTTTTGTTAGAACAACACAAGCAATTAGAAGTGGTTTCAATCTACTCTTCATCAAAGGCAGGCGAACCTCTAGAACCCAAATTAGAAAATTCATTAATATATAAAGACTTAAACCTTAAAAATCTTATTCTTGCTGATGAGGATGCATTCATTCTTGCATTGCCAAACAATGAATCTAAGCCTTATGTAGATTTTATACATCAATATAATCCTGAGGCTATTTTGATTGATATTAGTTCAGATCATCGATTTGATGATGATTGGGAGTACAGAATTCCAGAGCTTTCTGGTCCAGCGCACTCATCAAGGATCAGCAACCCTGGGTGTTATGCATCAGCAATGCAATTCATGCTTGCTCCACTTATGGCCCAGCTAGATGGTCCAGCTAATTTATTTGGTATTTCCGGATACAGTGGAGCTGGGGCTTCTCCAAACCCTAGAAATAATAAAGAACTGCTTAGAGAAAATATTATTCCGTATGCACTGGTATCTCATTTGCATGAACAAGAGGTGAAAGCTCATAGCTACTCCAATGTTTTTTTTACACCTCATGTTGGAGAATTTTTTAGAGGTATTATGATGACAGGGAACTTTACACTTCTTGAGCCGATGGCTGCCAAAGACGCGATTAAGATTTTCCAAGATTTTTATCAAGACAAAGAGCTTATAAAAGTTTGCGATACCGTGCCAACTCTTCATGAGGTAACAAGTATTTCAGAGGTAATCATTGGTGGTTTTGAAGTTGATACAGAAGCCAATAGGCTGACTTTTTGCTGCGCACTTGATAATCTTTTAAAAGGAGCAGCAACTCAAGCAATTCAAAATTTAAACAGTGCATTTGGATGGAAGGATAATTTAGGAATTATAAAATCATGAAAATTTGGGACCAAAATTTAAAAGGTAATAACTCTGCAATTGATAATTTTTTATCTGGTGAGGATATTGTGCTGGATCAGGAGCTGTTTATTTTTGATATTGAGGCATCAATCGCTCATGCACTCGAGCTAAAAGAAATAAAAGTTTTAAATGCTACGGAATGTAAAAAAATTATTACCTCATTGAATAAGCTTGCTAAATTGTTTAAAGCAAAAAAATATAAGCTGACGGCAAAGTATGAAGATTGCCATTCAGCCATTGAAGATTTCTTAATCAAAGAATTGGGCCCCATAGGAAAGAAAATTCATACAGGAAGAAGCAGAAATGATCAGGTGATGGTTGCAATGAGGCTTTATGCTCAAGCTAAATTACACGAAGTGCAAGTAGCAAATATCAAGATAGCTAAAGTTTTTTTAGATAAGGCCCTCAAGCATTCTGTCGATCCAATGCCTGGCTACACTCATTTACAGCGAGCAATGCCATCTACATGGGGTCTGTGGTTTAGCGCCTTTGCTGAGTCATTTACTGATAATGCTGAGTTGCTTGAAAATACTCGCTCATGGATGAATATAAATCCGCTAGGTACAGCCGCAGGTTATGGAGTGAATCTTCCTATTAAAAGAGATGTCTCAACAAAAAAATTAAACTTTAAAAGAAAGCAGTTAAATAGTTTATATGTTCAAAATAGCAGAGGTAAATTTGAGCTAGAGATGATAGGAGCCTTAAAACAACCCTTGTTGGATGTGCGAAAGTTTTCTTGGGATATGAGTATATTTCTGACCCAAGAATTCAACCTATTAAGCCTAGGTTCTCAATACTTAACAGGCTCCTCAATTATGCCAAATAAATCTAATCCAGACGTGATTGAACTGATGAGAGCAAACTATTCAATTGTAGCTGGCCACTATACAGAGTTAGAAAACTTAATCTCTTTGCCCAGTGGCTACCATCGTGATCTTCAATTAACAAAAAGATCTATGGTTTACTCCCTGCATTGCGCCATTAACACATTGCAATTAGTTCCCGAGCTCATTCGCTCGATCAAAATCAACGCATCCCGATCTAAAGAATGTATAGATGATGGGATGTTAATGACAGATCAAGCTTATGAATTAGTTCAATCAGGCGTTCCTTTTAGAGATGCATACATGAAAGTTAAATCCTCTACAGACAAAGGCAATTTAAATAAAAATCTTTCAAGAAAGAAATCTTCAAGTGGTTCGGCATATAATTTAGAGCTTAAAAAAATTCACGCAAGGCTAAAAAAATTATCGACTGACTAAAGCACCTCTTTTTGCAATTTATTTTTCTTTATGAGAGTATTAAAGAAGAATGAATAAAGCTCTCAGAATTCAAAAATCTGAAGCGGCTAGAGTTAGGCGACATCGAAGGCGTGATTTGGCAGAAAAAAAGCTATTAAGCGAATATGCCCGTCTTCGAAAGCTAAGAAATAAAAAATAGCTTACTAGCAGCTTCTAAAATTTTTAAACAATTCAGTTGCAAGGATTCCTTTATATCAAAAAAGTCACTTGCATCTTTCTTGCCAGACGTTTTTAATACACACATGAATCAAACACATGCTTACTTGGCTAAATGGCATCAAGGCCTTCAATCTTATGATCATGAATTCTTAGATGAGATACTTGATGAGTCATGCACCTTTAGTTCGCCCATTGTTTTTAAGCCAATTAAAGGAAAGGAGATGACCAAGATGTATCTTCTGGGAGCAGGGCAAACCTTTGATATGAATCGCTTTGAATACGTTCGTGAAGTTGTAGATGGTCTAGAGTCTATTTTAGAGTTTGAGACTTATATTGGAGATATTTCAGTAAATGGAGTCGATATGATTCGTTGGAATAGCAATGGCAAAATTATAGACTTCAAAGTTATGGTTAGACCATTGCAAGCTATCGGTGCCTTGCAAAAAAAGATGTCTGAAGCTTTAGAGCTGCTCAAGAAGTAAATATGTAAAAAAAAGGAGCTCATTGAGCTCCTTTTAAATGACTTAGAAATACTTAAAATGTGTAGTTTAAAGTTAAACCATATGATTTAAATGCATTTGGATACCCAAAGAAAGATGTAGAAGTTGGGTCAGCAACTGCAGGGAATATAGTTGTTAAGAACTCATCATCGTTGATGTTCTTACCCCAAAGCGCAAGAGAGAAAGCTCCTCTTTCTACTCCAGCAGAGAAATTAAGAGTATCTTGTTTTCTTCTGCCATTACCCTTGGTATCTAAAAGTGCTTGCCACTCTGGATTTTCGCTCAATTTTACTTNG